>FLNV01000801.1_pt1 | contig 16482 bp, 14 predicted proteins | sample 1140351 | NCBI WGS metagenome assembly FLNV01 (sample SAMEA3878207, study PRJEB12797) | bioreactor metagenome | biome: Moose rumen | place: Sweden | collected 2011-10 | reverse complement strand
TTTGTCCAGTTCGCACAGATCATGCACACCCTGACGCTTAACGCCCAGGGCCAGGGCTACATCTATTACAATGAGGAGTTGCGCAACGCCGAGCAGAGCTACCAGGTGGCCGAGGGCGACAGCGTCAGCCTGACCATCGCCGCCGATGCCGGCTACCACCTGGGCGGCGTGACCCACAACGGCGTGGACGTGACCGCGCAACTCGACAGCCAGGGGCGCTATGGCTTCATCGTAGCCGAAGACGTGGCAGTGGCTGCAGTGTTCGGACAGACGTTCCACCCGATAGCCATAGCTGTCATGGGCAACGGCAAGGCTGTGTATAACGGCACCGAGTTGCGCAACGACACCGGTAATTTCCAGGTGGAGGAGGGCAGCACGGCTCGCATTGCAGTGAAGGCCGACCCGTACAACCGAGTCAGCAGCGTGCTTGTCAATGGCACCGAGGCTGATGTGGTTGACGACACGCTCACCATTGCCGACATCACCGCCGACGTGCAGGTGGAGGTTGTATTCGAACAGATTATGCACAACCTTACGCTGCGTAGCTGGGGCTACGGTACCACCGTGGCTGACAGCCTCAGCCTGACCGGCAACCGCGACGGCGACGTGGAGTTGCGCAACGAGCGTCGCATGGAGGAGCGGAGCCTGGCTGTGGCCGAGGGCAGCGTACTGACCCTGACCCTGCTGCCCGAACAGGAGTACCACGTGCAGCACGTGCTGGCCATCAGCGACAACACGACCGACACCATTGCTGCCAGTAGGATGGAAGTCGACAGTACAGGCTATCGCCTGCAGACCGACAGTCTGCTGGCCGACATGACGATAGTCGTGAGCTACGTGTGGACCACTGACAGCACACTGATAAACGAGATTATGGAGCAGACGCTGGACGTGAGGAGGATGGCCGATATGGTGGCAGTGGAGACCGAGCGCTTCCCATGGTACCGCGACCGTACGCGTGAGATAATCACAGCGGTCTATGCACAGGCGGAACAATTGGCTGACGACCTTGAGCGTAACAGCACTGACGAAGGACCCGACAGCAGCGACCCCATGCCGTCGCGCCCCGTTGTGGAGGACCTCGCAAACCAAGCCTTAGACTGCCGCCAGCAATTGGAGGCTACCTATTCTGAGTACATGGCCGTCAACGAACCATACGCTCGGCTTGTAGATTTGATAGATGTGGCTCGTGCCGTTCTGGCCGACGAGCAGTATATCCACAGCGAGCCGGAACCGCTGGAGTATGCCATCAATATGGCAGACTCGCTTGTACAGCATACTGGCGAGGAGCCTCAGACGGACGAGTTCAACGCCATGATTGCCGAGTTGCAGGCCGCCATCGACGAGTTCCAAGTGCCTCGCTATCAGCTGCTGCTCTCTACAAACGGCTATGGCACAGTGGCCTACGACACCGTTGCCACTCGCCAGCAGGCAGAGCATTGGCTGAGGCAGGACACCCAGCTGACCTTGACCTTCACCCCCGACGAAGGCTACCACCTGAGCAACGTGACGGTCAACGGTGCGGAGCGCATGGCCGACGTGCGGAACAATTCTTTGGCACTGGGCGGCATGAGAGAGAACGTGGCCGTGGAGGCAGTATTCGAACAGAACTCTGCGGGCTACGAGCTGTTTGCTGTGGATGGCGTGACATACCGACTGAACAGCAGTCTGGCAGACGAGAGCCGCGTCACTGCCATAGCCATGACCGACCGCGTACATGCCGACATAGCAGAACAGGTGTACTACGACGGACGCTACTGGCAGGTGGTGGCCGTGGGAGACACACTCTTCAATCAGGCTCCGTCGCTGGTCAGCGTCTCGCTGCCTGCTTCCATCGAGCATTTGGAAAGCAACGCCTTTGCCAGCAACCTGCGCTTGAGCGCCATCGACTGGCAGGGCAGCACAGCCCTGACCTTAGAGGGCGTGAGCAACGCAAACCTGCTGGTGTATGTGCAGGACGCTGCCCTGGCCCCCGAGGGAGTGCGCAATGTGGTGGTGGGCGACGTGGCCGATGAGATTGTCCTCAGCGACGACCGTCATAGCTCTGGAGGCTTCCATGTGATACGTCCCTTCGTTGCCCGCAACATCAGCTACACCCACAACTACACGCTGACCACGCCCATCGATGGCTGTCAGGGTTGGGAGACACTGTCGTTGCCATTCGATGTAGAGACCATCACCCATGCCACCAAGGGCGAGATAGAACCCTTCGCCCGCGGCAATGCCGGTGCCAAGCATTTCTGGCTGTACAGCCTCGGTGCGGCCGGCTTCGAGCGTGAGGCCGACATCAGGGCCTACGTGCCATACATCATATCCATGCCTAACAACCGTGCCTACGACGAGGCGACAAGGCTGAACGGCCGCGTCACCTTCGCAGCACAGAACGCGCAGATGGAGCCCAGCGACGGCCAGGCACAGCAGTTTGGCAACGTGACCCTGACGGCCAGCATGATGTATATGCAATCGGCCAACAACATCTTTGCGCTGAACATCAGCGGAGAGATGGAGCAGCCCGCAGGCAGCGTCTTTGGCGCCGGCATACGCGACATACGTCCGTTCCAAGCCTACGCCACCTACGAGGGCGGCAATGCTCCGATGATGATACCTCTGCAGCAGCTGTTTGACGGCGAAGATACTGGCATAGACCAGATCATAGCCTCTGACGTACTGGCTGGCTCTGCCGACGGCCTCTACGACCTCGGTGGACGCAAGGTGACGGCGGAAAAGGCTGCCGCCGGCCAGCTGAGCAAGGGAGTCTATGTCAGGAATGGCCGCAAGCAAGTGATAAAGTAACCCGTTTAACTGTCTAATAGTCTAAACAAAATATGAACCGCATCATCCTTTCTCTCTGCGCCCTGCTGCTGTCAGTGGGCGCAGAGGCCGACAACAAGGCGTTCAAGCGCCAGCAGCAGCAGGCACAGCAGGTCATGGCCGACGACAGCTACCTCTACGGCACCGGCTTTGGCAACACATACGCCGATGCCGACCAGCGTGCGCTGCAGGACCTTCTGAGCAAGATCTCCGTCAGCGTCAGCAGCAGCATCGACATCAAGACCGAGGAAGTCAACCTGAACGGCCAGGTCGACTCGAAGAATGTCATGCAGGCCGTGGTCAACAGCTATGCCCATGGTGCGCTGAACAACACCGAGAACCTGCAGCTGTCTGACGAGCCTGAGGTGCAGGTCATGCGCTATGTGAAGAAGACCGAAGTGGATAAGATATTCAACGAACGCATAGAGCGCGTGCGCGACTATGTGCGCAGCGGCATGAACAGCGAGAAGAACGGCTGCATAGACGACGCACTGCGCTACTACTACTGGGGCTACAACCTGCTCAAGTCGGTGCAGCACCCAGGCAGTGTCACCGTGCGCGTGGATGGACAGGAGGTGCATCCGCTGCAGTGGATACCGCAGCACATTAACGATGTGATGGGAGGCGTGACGGCACAGGTGTGCAGCGTCGAGGACAACGTAATGGAGCTGATGATAAAGTACGCCGACAAGCCTGTCACCAGTCTTGAGTTCTGCTACTACGACGGCATGGGGTGGAGTGCACGCACCGCTGCGCGCGACGGCATGGCTGAGGTGGAGATGCGGCCCGGTGCCAATATGGACAACCTGCGGCTGCGCTTTGAGTATGAGTTCCGTGGCGAGGCCCGTCAGGATCCCGATCTGGAGCAGGTTATGCAGGTGTTCAAGAGTACGCCCTTCCGTAAGGCCACCTATACCATCAAGACCGGCACCAAGAAGGAGCGCAAGGAGGCGCAGAAAGAGCTGCAGCAGGCCGTGGAGGCCGAGTCGGCAGCTCCCAACACTAATGCCGTGGCAGTGAGGCAGCAGGACACCAAGCCCCTGCTCAAGCCCGTGGAGCGTATTGTGGCCGCTATCAAGGATAAGAAGTACGACAGCGTGCAAGACTGTTTCACGCCTGAAGGCTGGGAGATGTTCCAGAAGCTGATTAACTATGGCAAGGCCTCGCTCGTGGGCACACCCACGTTCTCTTTCTATAGCATGCTGGACAAGACGGTATGCCGCGGCATACCGATGAAATTCACGTTCAAGAACAATCATCGCAGCTTTATCGAGACCGTCACCTTCACCTTCAACAGCGAGCAGAAGATAGAGTCGCTGGCCTTCGCCCTAGACCAGGCAGCCCGCGACGACATCTTCAACAAGGGTGTAAGCCCATCTACGGGCAAGAGCCTGTGGAACGACTCTGTGCGCATGGTCATGGCCTGTTTCCTTGAGAACTACAAGACGGCATTCGCACTGAAGCGACTCGACTATATAGAGAGCATCTTCGACGACAACGCAGTCATCATAACCGGCAGCTATGTGAAGAAAGCGCCGCAGCAGGCGGGCGAGAACCAGAAGGTGTTCAACGACAAGGTGGTAAACATCAACGTCAAGAGCAAGCACGAATACCTGCGCAGTCTGAAGCGCTGCTTCGGCAGCAATGAGTTCATCAACATACGCTTTGCCGACAACGACATCAACCGCATGTCGCGTAAGTATGGCGAGACGTTCGGCATACAGATAAAGCAAGACTACTACTCGAGCAACTATAGCGACACGGGCTATCTCTTCCTGATGATAGACATGAACAACCCCAACAAGCCCATCATCAAGGTGCGCACATGGCAGCCCGAGCGCGACCCGTCGCTCAGCACGCCCAACCTGTCTGAAGACCCATTCTATGGCGTTTACTCAGGAGCCAATTTCTGAACCATGAACTATGAGCTATGAACTGTGAACTGAACAAGCGTGACTTTGTAACAATAGCCGGCCTGACGCGTGAGAAGATAATGTACATGCTCAGCATGGCCGAACAGTTTGAGCAGCATCCTAACCGCGAGCTGCTGAAGGGTAGGGTGGTTGCCACCCTCTTCTTCGAACCCAGCACCCGCACCCGCCTCAGCTTTGAGACGGCCGCCAACCGGCTTGGTGCGCGTGTCATAGGCTTTGCCGACCCGAAGGTGAGCAGTGGCACCAAGGGCGAGACGCTGAAGGACACCATACTGATGGTATCCAACTATGCCGACGTCATCGTTATGCGCCACTATTTGGAGGGAGCGGCGCAGTACGCGGCAGAGGTGGCCCCGGTGCCGATAGTCAATGCGGGCGACGGTGCACACCAGCACCCCTCGCAGTGCATGCTTGACCTCTACAGCATATACAAGACGCAAGGCACACTGGAGAACCTGAACATCTACATGGTGGGCGACCTGAAATACGGACGCACCGTTCACTCGCTACTGATGGCCATGCGACACTTCAACCCAACATTCCATTTCGTGGCACCGCCTGAACTGCGTATGCCAGACGAGTACAAGCTCTACTGCCGACAGCATGGCATACGGTATGAGGAGCATACCGACTTCAACGAGCAGGTGATAGCCGATGCCGATATTCTCTACATGACGCGCGTGCAGAAGGAACGCTTCTCAGACCTGATGGAGTATGAACGGGTGAAGAATGTGTATATCCTGCGCAGCAGCATGCTCACGCAAGCCAAACCCAACATGCGTATCCTGCACCCATTGCCACGCGTCAACGAGATAGCATACGATGTCGATGAGAACCCCCATGCCTACTACATCCAGCAGGCTGGCAACGGTCTCTTCGCGCGTGAGGCCATCTTCTGCGACGTGCTGGGCATCACACTCGACGAGGTGATTAACGACAAAACCATTATCCAATGAGCAAGAAGAAAGAACTGCTGGTGGCCGCCATCAAGGACGGCACAGTGATAGACCACATACCAGCCGACAAGACCTACCACGTGGTGCAGCTGTTGGGACTGGACAAGATGACGACTCCTGTCACCATTGGCAACAATTTCCCGTCGGACAGGCTGGGCAAGAAGGGCATTATCAAGGTGGAGGACAAGTTCTTCACCGACGAGGAGGTGAGTCGTCTGTCTGTGCTGGCTCCTAACATAGTGCTGAACATCATTCGCGACTATGATGTTGTGGAGAAGCGCATTGTCACCACCCCCGACGACCTGCGCGGCATTGTGCGCTGCAAGAACCCCAAGTGCATCACTAACAACGAGCCAGTAAAGACTTATTTCCACGTGGTGGACAAGCATTCGGGCCTGCTGAAGTGTCACTACTGCGAAGTGGAGCAGGACATCAATCAGGCGGAACTGGTGTAGTTCGCCCTTTCAACCCAAATCGGTCGTTGAAAATTTTGGCACGGAAAAACACGGGAAAACACGGACTTTATCCATAGGAAACTAGGAAAAGCCGTGTTCTTCCGTGTTTTTCTGTACCTAATATACAAATCTGGGCTTATTGTGGTGTCTGCCCAGCTGTACGGCAACAGATGGAGCCTTACTTCCAGGCGTCGATGATGCCGCGGAAGTCGGCAGCCTTCAGCGAGGCACCGCCGATGAGTCCGCCGTCGATGTCGGGCTTGGCAAACAGCTCGGGAGCGTTGCTGGCCTTGCACGAGCCGCCGTAGAGGATGGTGGTGTCGTCGGCCACCTGCTGACCATACTTCTCGGCGATGATGCTGCGGATATAGGCGTGTATCTCCTCGGCCTGGTCGCTCGTGGCGGTCTTGCCCGTGCCGATGGCCCAGATGGGCTCGTAGGCAATGACAATCTTGCGGAAGTCCTCCTCCGAGAGGTTGAACACCGAGCCTTCCAGCTCTGCCTTCACCACCTCGTTCTGCTTGCCAGCCTCGCGCTCCTCCAGGCTCTCGCCTATGCAGAAGATGACCTGCAGACCGTTCTTCAGTGCCAGCTGCACCTTCTCCTTCAGTATTTCCGGGGTCTCGCCGTAGTAGCCGCGGCGCTCAGAGTGGCCCAGAATGACATAGTCGGCACCCGTGGAGCGTACCATCTCAGCGCTCACCTCGCCCGTGTAGGCACCCTTCTCCTTGTCGGCGCAGTTCTCCGCACCGAGGCAGATGACCTCCTTGTTCAGCAGCGGGGCCACGGTGGCCAGGTGTATGAACGGTGTGCAGATGATGACGCCACAGTTGGGCTTCTCCTGAGTCAGAGCCTCAGACAGCTCCTTAGCGAGGGCTACGCCCTCCTGCAGGTTCAGGTTCATCTTCCAGTTGCCTGCTACAATCTTTTTTCTCATACAGATAAATGATTAATTAATAAAGTGTGTAAGTTTATTGATGTTAGTAACCACTCGTATGTCTAACCATATAATCGTCTAATTGTCTATTTGTCTAACTGTCTATTTGTCTAACTGTCTATTTGTCTAACTGTCTATTTGTCTAACTGTCTATTTGTCTAACTGTCTATTTGTCTAACTGTCTATTTGTCTAACTGTCTATTTGTCTAACTGTCTATTTGTCTAACTGTCTATTTGTCTAACTGTCTATTTGTCTAACTGTCTATTTGTCTAACTGTCTATTTGTCTAACTGTCTATTTGTCTAACTGTCTATTTGTCTAACTGTCTATTTGTCTAACTGTCTATTTGTCTAATTGTCTATTTGTCTAACTGTCTATTTGTCTAATTGTCTAATTGTCTATTTGTCTAATTGTCTAATTGTCTAATTGTCTAACCGTCTAATGGTCTATATGTCTTTATGTCTCCTCACCCAGTGCGTCCACAGCCACAGGCGATCGGCCATGACCAGTAGCGCCAGCGGCAGCACGAACCACATCAGTATGATGCCAATGCGTCGGGCGGCGTTGTTGTCGGGCAGCTGTCCCAGGGTCGAACGCTCCAGCGGCTGAGTCAGCTCTGTCTCGCCGGGCAGGTCGTTGTGGCTCCATTTCTGTATGATACGTCCGTCGTGCAGCAATATCAGTCCTGGGTTGCTGCGTATCATGGTCTTCAGCACTATGGGGTCAGTCTGGCAGAAAGGATACTCGGCACCTGTCATGCCCCGCCAGCGCTGCTGTGCCTCTTGTCCCGAGGCTGTGAGGCAGAAGAAGGGGTAGTCGTGTTCAAGGGCATACTCGTACAGCCTGTTCAGCAGGTCGGGGCGACTGTCGTCTGCTGTTTCCATCTGCGGGGCTATGAGCAACATGGAATAGCCCTTGTGGGCAGCAACCGTTTCGGTTATGATCTCGCCATTGTCGGCACGTTCCATTTCGAAGTCGATATATGGCGAGCCTGCCGTATCCCATCGCTGGGCCAGTCCCTGTTGCAGGTCGGTACCGATGTGGTATGGACGGAAGTCGAACAGCGGCAGGTAGTAGAGGCTGTAGGCCGAGACGAGCAGTATGAATAGAGCCGAATAGTGGGTCACTATCCACTGCAGGTTCTGACTGACGAAGCGCGGCATGCGTGTGGGCCATACTGCCACCACGACGGCGCAGACCAGCAGCACCACGTTTTTCCAGAATGTCTGCCAGTTGGTCAGCACCACGGCATCGCCAAAGCAGCCGCAGTCGTGTACTGGGTCGGCAAGGGCCAGCCATAGCGTGAATGGTGTCATCACCACCATTATGCACATCAGCAGGCGTGACACCATGCGGCGCCGTATGGCGAAGAGCAGCCACAGGCCGAGGCAGAACTCCACAGCGGCCAGCACCACGGCCACGGCAAGAACAGCCCATTCGGGCAGGTAGCCGACAATGCCCCATGCCGCCATGTAGTCTGTAATCTTATACTGAGTGCCCATAGGGTCAACCGCCTTGACGAAGCCAGAGAAGACAAACGTCAGGGCCAGCACCACGCGGCACAGATTGATGAACAGCGAATGAAGGGTCTTCATTCCTCGCCCTTAGTCTTTATCAGTGCAAAGCATGAATAGTTGATTATATCCTGCAGGTTGGCGTCAATGCCTTCGCTTACCAGCGTCCGGCCTGCCAGATTCTCGATCTCCTTTATGCGCTCTATCTTGGTCAGTATCAGGTCTGTGTAGCTGCTCACACGCATGTCGCGCCACGCCTCGTCGTAGTCGTGGTTCTTGCGTTGCATGAGCTGCAGCGACAGCTGTGCATGATGGTCGTACAGCGCCAGTGCCTCGTCTGGCGAAATATCCACGCGGTCGGCAGGGCCGCGCTGCAACTGAATCAGTCCCACCAGACCGTAGTTGACCAGCGCCATGAATTCTCCCCTTACGCTCTCGCCCACGCGGTTCTCGCCTGTCATCTCCACCTGCCTAATGCGCTTGGCTTTTATGAAAAGCTGGTCGGTCAGCGACGATGGCCTCAGTATGCGCCACGAGGCACCATAGTCGTGCAGTTTCTTGCTGAACACGTCACGGCATTCTGCCACGGCTGCAGCAAACTCCGCATCGGTTTTCTCAAATTTGTTCATTGTGTCTCGTCGTTTCGATGTTTCGTCATGTCGTCATGTCGTCATTTCGACACTTCGTCATTTCGACATTTCGCCCTCTTACTTTTTTGTCAGGTTTCCCAGTATGTCTCGCGTCAGCTCCTTGGTTATGGTGCGTGTGGCGGCACTTGTGGCATTCTTTGCCACACGCCCGGTGGCAGAGGTGCGGCTCTTTGTTTTCTTGCCCGTCACCTTGTCGCTTACGTATGTGCCCAGCATGGCGGCCACCGTACTGGTTATGGCTGTCAGCACAGCCTTCATCACCTTCTGCATGATGCCAGGCTTCTTCTTGGCCTCCTTGTCGCCGCTGTCGCCCTTGCTCGCTTTTGATTTTGAACTGTCTTCATTGCCTTCAGCCTCTGCCGCCTGCTGTGCCTCCTTCAGCAGTTGCTCGTAGGCACTCTCGCGGTCGATGGGTGTGTCATACTTGCCATAGATGTCGCTTTGCTTGATGGCGTCTATGCGCTGCCCCTCGCTGATGGCGCCTATCTGCGACAGGGGAAACAGCACCTTGGCCCGTTCAACCATGGTAGGCGCTCCCTTTGCATCGAGCAGCGACACCAGGGCCTCACCTGTCTCTAAGTTCATTATAGCCTCGTCTGTCTTGAAATCTGGGTTGGCCCTGAAGGTGTCGGCAGCCGTTCTGACGGCTTTCTGGTCCTTTGGCGTGTAGGCACGCAGGGCATGCTGAACGCGGTTGCCCAGCTGGCCCAATATGTTCTCTGGCAGGTCGGTGGGACTCTGTGTGATGAAGTATATGCCCACGCCCTTCGAGCGTATCAGCCGTATCACCTGTTCTATCTTGTCAAGCAGAGCCTTTGACGTGCCGTCGAACAACATGTGGGCCTCGTCGAAGAAGAATACCAGACGAGGCAGCTCCTGGTCGCCCACCTCGGGCAGGGTGCTGTACAGCTCGCTCAGCAGCCATAGCAGGAAGGTGGAGTATAGCTTGGGCTGCATCATCAGCTTGTCGGCGGCCAGCACGCTCATCACGCCGCGGCCGTCCTTTTTGGCTATCAGGTCCTGAATGTCAAAGGCTGGCTCGCCGAAGAAATGGTCGGCCCCCTGACTCTCTATCTGCAACAGCGCACGCTGAATGGCTCCGACCGAAGCAGCCGACACGTTGCCATACTGTTGTGCCATCTGCTTGCCTGGTCCTGCCACATAGTCGAGCATGGAGCGCAGGTCCTTCAGGTCCAGTATCAGCAGCCCACGCTCGTCGGCCACGCGGAACACAATGTTCAGCACGCCGTCCTGCGTCTCGTTCAGTCCTAAAAGACGGGACAGCAGCTGCGGTCCCATCTGCGAGACAGTGGCGCGCATGGGGTGCCCCTGCTCGCCGAAGACGTCATAGAAGCGCACGGGGCAGGCCTGAAATTGCGGGCTCTCAATGCCAAACTCGGGCAGTCGCTTCTCTATGAAGCCACTCATCTTGCCCGTCTGGGATATGCCAGACAGGTCGCCCTTCATGTCGGCCATGAAGCAGGGCACGCCAGCCTGGCAGAATGTTTCGGCCATCACCTGCAGAGTGACGGTCTTGCCCGTGCCTGTGGCACCGGCTATCAGGCCGTGGCGGTTGGCCATGCGACCGTTGATGCACAGCGGCCCGTTGGCCGAGTGGGCTATGTATAGTCCGCGTTCCTTGTCGTACATTATCTCGTCTGCTTATTATTGTTAATGTATTGTCTGCGTTTCGCGCACAAAGGTACTCACAAAAAATGAACTACGCAAATATTCTGTAGAAGAAAAAGTGGACAATAATTTTGTCGTTAGAAAAATTAGTCGTACTTTTGCGCCGGATTTCGACAATTAGACAAATAGACAAATAGACAATTAGACAATTAGACAAATAGACAATTAGACAATTAGACAAATAGACTTTTAGACAATTAGACTTTTGGACATTTAGACACAAAGACAGGTTTTTATTTTTTTCCCAAATTAGATATTTACACACGTTTTCTTTATTAACAATTAACACAACACTACATGAAAAAAATCTTTACTCTCATTGCAGTGGCCGCTACGGCCATGAGTGTTAACGCACAGACCGAGAAGCTGGTCTTCGCACAGGACGCTACCTGCAGCGACAACCAGGTGTTCACCACCGCGAACACCACCCTCACGCTGGGCAACGACCAGAACAAGGCGGACGGCAGCTGGACGGTGAAGGTGGCTAAGGCCTCCGAGTTCATGGGCGACCTTATACAGCAGGGCACCTACGTCAATGGCGACGGCGACACCGTGGAGGGCGACATCTACGTGAACATCGCCGGTGGACAGAACCCCAAGGACAAGACCGGCAAGAACAGCGGTTCGGGCTTCAACGCCGCAGAAGGCAAGACCACTGGCAACCTGCCCCAGAGCGGTACCTATTACATCATCGAGACACAGCAGGCAGGTGTGGTGAAAGCCGGTATCATCCTAAATGCAAGCAAGGAATTCTACGTTGTTGATGCCACTAATGCTGCCATCGACGAGACCGAGACCTACCTGCAAGTGGCTCTGCCCGAGGCCAACATCAAGGACTATGTTCTGATTGGCTCCGAAGGCGAACTGGACCTGACTGATGAATCGCTGCTCGACTCTGACAACATGCAAAAGGGCGGCCTTGCCGTCCTTGAGAAGCTGACTGGTTTCGTGAAGTTCAACGCAGCCGCCGGTCACAAGTACTACATCTTCTGCACTGGTTCCAAGCTGGGATTCTATGGCTATACCATCGAGTCAGATGCCGCTGGCATCAGCAGCGTGCAGAACGCTGCCCAGAACGACGGTGCCATCTACAACCTGGCTGGCCAGCGCGTGCAGCAGGCAGGCAAGGGACTGTACATCGTCAACGGCAAAAAAGTGGTCAAGTAAGACAAAAACAGCGCGTGTCCATACGGCAGAGCGCAAAAAATGTGTAAATTATTTGGAGGTGTCGGCAAAAGTGCGTACTTTTGCCGACACCTTTTACATTATTCCTAAACTGCTATGAGACAACTGAAAATCAATCGCAGTATAACCAACCGCGAGAGTCAGGCCTTGGAGCGATACCTGTCCGAGATAGGACGGGAGGAGTTGCTCACACCCGAGCAGGAGGCAGAGCTTGCCCAGCGCATACGCCATGGCGACCGTCAGGCAGTGGATCGTCTGTGCAAGGCCAATCTGCGCTTCGTGGTCAGTGTGGCCAAGCAGTACCAGAACCAGGGCATGTCGCTGCCCGACCTTATCAACGAGGGCAACTTGGGCCTGATGAAGGCTGCCGAGAAGTTTGACGAGACCCGAGGCTTCAAGTTCATATCCTATGCTGTCTGGTGGATACGCCAGAGCATACTGCAGGCCCTGGCAGAACAGAGCCGTATGGTCAGGCTGCCTCTGAACCAGGTGAGCTCGGTGTCGAAAATCAATCGCGCCGTGAGCGAGTTTGAGCAGCAGAACGAGCGCCGGCCTTCTGTGGAGGAACTGTCGGAGCGCACCAACCTGCCCGAGGAGAAGATAGACGAGACCATGCGCGTGGGGGGGCGCCCCATCAGCGTGGATGCACCCTTCAGCGAGTCGGACAGCACCAGTCTGCTCGACGTGCTGAGCGACGACGGTACGCCATCGACCGACCAGCAACTCGTGGCCGAGTCGCTGCGGGCTGAGATACAGATGGCGCTCACATCGCTCACCGAGCGCGAGCGCTTCGTGATAGAGGCGTTCTTCGGCATAGGCCAGCCTGAGCTGACGCTCGAGGAGATAGGCCGCAAGTACGGATTGACGCGCGAGCGTGTCAGGCAGATAAAGGAGAAGGCCGTGCGTAGGCTGCGCAACAGCAAGAGGGGCAAGCTGATGCAGTACTTGGGGAATTGACAATTGATAATTGACAATTGATAATTGATAACTGATAATTAATGCAGATTGTAAAGACACTGTTGCTCTGCTTCGTGGCCGTGCATGCGGCCGTGGCAGCAGCACAGCAGAAAGGGGAAGAGCAAGGTAAGAGTCCACGCACCATGTACGTCTTTGGCATGGCGGCCTCGTTCAATGACAGCACGGTGTGCTTCACACCCGTAGAGCAGGTCAAGGGGGCATGGGTAAGCCGAAAGTCGAAGTTCCTCCTCGGACGCGAGGAGTATAGCTACCAGCTGCGGCAGTATCTGGCTGACAGCATGGCTATGGCCAATCGCACGTGTATCACTTTCTTTGGCAAGAAGCAGGCCAAGTTGGAGAAGCAGCGCCAGAAGATGCTCACCCTCTATACCGTTGGCAGGAAGAAGCAAAAGAAGGCTGCCCAGCCTTACTATCAGGTGGTGCAGATAGACAGCACCGACTTCCATTATCGTGCCGTTGACATGAGCAGTGTGGACGACGAGAACGACCCCAAGATGATAGCCAAGCGCAAGGCTGAGGCAAAGCAGCAGAAGGCCGAGCGCAAGGCAAAGAAGAAGGCTGACAAGGAGGCCAACAAGGCGGCCAAGCGCGAGCGGAAGGCTCGGCGCGCTGCCCTGAAGGCGGCACAGGCGCAGGCCAAGGCAAAGTCGGCAAATAACACCAGCAAATGACCTCAGCCATGATGAGCCACCATTTCTGCATTGCCGACCTGGGTGTTGAGATACGTTTTGCCGTTGGCGGGTCGGCCTGTGGCGATAGCCAAGCGGTCGGCACGGACAGGCAATACGTCAACAGTATGGAGCTGCTGCCGTCGTTTGCGCCTTTTGCCGTTGACGAGCCTGCCGGACAGCAGTTGCTCTGCCTGACCGTTGACGACAGCCTCCGTCCCACCAAAGGACGCCATCTGGTCTATGATGCCGATACCGGCAACGGCATTACACGCGTATTCGGCACACCCGACAGTGGCTACGAGTTTATCATACGCGACGTGGCGGGGCGCTCGTGCGCCATGCTACAGGCCGACCAGCATTTCGCCAACTGCCGCGTGGCGCTCAACGGCGACTTCGGCATGAGGGCCTTCGGCCTGAACGATGCCTTGATGCTGGCTTATGCCTTTGCCGGCAGCTTTTGCCAGACAGCCCTGATACATGCGTCAACCATACTGCACCGCGGCGTTGGCTATCCTTTCATAGCAGCCAGCGGTACCGGTAAAAGTACGCACAGCAGCCTGTGGATGAGGTATATAGAGGACAGCCAGTTGCTGAACGACGACAATCCAATAGTGCGCATCGTCAGCGGACAGCCGCGTATCTATGGGTCTCCGTGGAGTGGCAAGACACCATGTTATCGCAATCTGAGCGCTCCTTTGGGTGCCGTGACGCGTATCAGCCGCGACAGCTTCAACCACATAGAGCGTCTGCAGCCCGTGCAGGCCTTTGCGTCGCTGCTGCCTGCATGCAGCACCATGCGTTGGGACGGCCCCATCTATGACAACCTTTGCACATTGGTCACCCGACTGATAGAAACCGTGCCCGTCTATACCATGCACTGCCTGCCCGACGAGGAGGCGGCACGAGTGTGCCATGGGGAAATAGTTCAGCCCAATGATTAATATATAATGTATAATGTACAATGTATAATGTATAATGTTTAATGTTTAATCCTTGCAGATCCCTAACCATATACTGATACCAGAGTTGCGCCGCCTGTTAGACGAAGGCCATGCATCGGTAACGCTGCCGCTGCGAGGACGCTCCATGCGGCCTTTCCTTGATGACCAGCGCGACAAAGCGCTACTGGCTCTGCCCGAGCGTCTGCACGGCGGTGCGTTGCAGGTGGGCGATGTGGTGCTGGCCGAGGTGACACGCCAGCACTATGTGTTGCACCGCCTCATTGCCATCGACGGCGACGCACTGACCCTGCTCGGCGATGGCAACCTGCATACCGAACACTGTCGGCGACAGGACGTGCTGGCCGTGGCGCTGGGCTTCTTCCGCAAGGATCGTCAGCAAGCCGACATGGTCACGGGGCGCAAGTGGCTTGCCTATTCATGGCTGTGGATGCGTCTGCGCCCTATAAGGCGATACCTGCTCTTCGCCTTTCATCCGCATGTGCCGCGTCGATTCCAGAAGAACAATAACCAACAACAAGCATAAGAAATGGACAAGACATCTAATATCCATCAGAAGATGACCCGCAAGCCTGGCTTCAGGCTGCGTCAGGTCTGTGGCGAGAATATCATCGTGGCCGAAGGTATAGGCAACGTTGATTTCAGCAAGATAATAAGTCTGAACGAGAGTGCCGCCTACCTCTGGCAGAAAGCAGGAGACCAGGCCTTCACTGCAGAAGACCTGGCCTCATGGTTGGAGTCGGAGTATGAGGTGGACCATGCCACGGCTCTTCACGACTCAGTCGAGACTATGAAGAGCTGGCTGTCGGCAGGTATAGCTGAGTGAAGCCTGCTGTGCAGCAGCTGCACATCGTCGTTGTGGTCGCCCGCTCCGACAGACTCTCTATGGAATAGGCCGAACATGGCGCTGCCACTGCCGCTCATGGCAGCGTAGGCAGCGCCTTTGTCGTATATCGTGCGTTTCAGTGTGGCCAGCTCGGGGTGCAGGGCGAAGACGCTCGGCTCGAAGTCGTTGGTCAGGTGCTGGCGCCACTGGCTGACGGGCATGGTGGTGACCACCTCACGGCAGTTGATGGCAGGACGCTTGGGCACCACCTGCGAGAAAGCCTCGCGCGTGCTGACCGCTATCGGTGGCTTCACCACGGCCAGCAGCCATTCGCTGCCGTTGCCGAGCGTGGTGCTTACCGGGCTGAGGCGCTCGCCTATGCCCTCACCGTATGACGGCTGTCGCATAATGAAGAAGGGACAGTCGGCTCCCAGCTTGGCGGCGCGTTCCGTCAGCTGCTGCTGGCTCAGGCCGAGGCAGAACATATCGTTCAGCATCATCAGCATATAGGCAGCGTCGCTGCTGCCGCCACCCATGCCCGCCTGTGTGGGTATGCGCTTGTGCAGCGTGGCACTGACGTGCGGTAGCTGGAATTCGGTCGCAAGCAACTCGTAGGCCCTTACAACAAGGTTTCGCCGAGGGTCGCCTTCTATAGACACACCCGTCAGGCTGATGTCGCAGCCCGTGGGGCCATCGCTCGCCTGCACGTCCAGTGTGTCGGTTATGTTCACTGGCATGAACACCGTTTCCAGGTCGTGATAACCGTCCGGTCGCTTGGCCACGATGTTCAGGCCCAGGTTTATTTTGGCAATGGGGAATGACCGCATGTGTCGAGCTTGTGTCAGAAGGGCAGGTCGCCGCTGTCGTCGCCAGCCTGTGCGGGCGGGAACGGGGCCGTAGTGGGTTGTGCTGCGGGC
>FLNV01001664.1_pt1 | contig 16516 bp, 7 predicted proteins | sample 1140351 | NCBI WGS metagenome assembly FLNV01 (sample SAMEA3878207, study PRJEB12797) | bioreactor metagenome | biome: Moose rumen | place: Sweden | collected 2011-10 | reverse complement strand
CGTTGCCCTCGCCCGGGTTCGGATTCGGGTTCGGGTTGCCGTTGTCGTCGCGCAACTCGTAGACGCCAATCAGGTTCGGGGTCTGCTGCAGGTCGCCCATGAAGGCAACCTTGCCGTTGTAGCTGCCCACATGGCAACCGCCGGAGGTGCCGCTGGCGTAACCGGGCGTGCTCGAGAAGTTGAACACCGAGCTGCCAAGCGTGTTGGTCGTGATGTTGTAGTCATACACGCCGTTGTCGCTGTTGTTGAAGCAGAACACATGTTCAACGTCGTTCTCGTCCTTGTAGTAGGCCAAGTCGGAAACGCTCGACGGGGTGGGGCCGACGAACTGGACGGCGCCGGTGCGGTCGATGAGCGTCAGGTTGCCGCTCCAGTTGCCGATGACCCAGAAGCCGTCGCGTTGCGGGTCGTAGGTGATGCCGCGCATGGCACCGTAGGCGCTGCTGAACGTGCTCACCAAGCTGTGGTTGGCAAGGTCGAGGCAATAGACCGTGGCGGAGTTGGCCACGCCGTAGAAGTATTGGCCGTCGTAGGTCAGGCCACGGCAAGTGCCGCTACCGCTGACGTTGAAGCCCTCGATCATGTTGCCGTTTGCATCGTACTTGTAGAAGTTGTACGTGGCGCTGCTGTAGCCCCAGTTGCTGGTGTAGAAGTTCGTGCCGTCGAAGCAGATGCCGTATTGGCCGCCTTCAGCAGCATTGAACGTAGTCATCAGATCCCAAGGAGCGCGGTTGCCCTTGGCACCGTTGGTCAACTCAAAGTCGTCGACATCCAAATAGAACCAGTCGCTGCAGTTGAAGTGACGCACGGCAATGTAACCCGTTTGACCGGCATAAGCGCTCAGATCAACCGTGTATTGGTAATAGTTGCCAGTTTCACGACCACTGCGGGTGATGCCAGAAGCCTTACCTCCGCTCTTGGCCGTCATCGTCCATTCTTGGATGGTGGTGAAGTCGGCAGGGTTGGTTTGGCTACCCGTGGAGATAGCAACGCCGAAGTGCTCGGAAGGATAGCTCGCATCTTGAGCGGCAGCCCAGAACGAGAAGGTCGAGCTGCTTCCGAAGGTCACTTGCTCGGAAACGAGGTAGTTGTCAGGATGCAGCACTTGGTTCTGATACCAGCTGGCGGAGCACATCATGTCTTCACCGCTGTGAGGAGTGATGCTGTAGCCTTGCATCAAGACGGAAGCACGAGTCCAGTTAAAGCCATCGCCATCAGCGTCGATGGTAGCCCAACCAGCAGGCACACCAGCCTCGAAGCTTTCGCTGAAGGTGTCGCCGCTGCCGCCTTGACCGCCACCGCCGCCGCCGCCGGCCGGGTAGTCCCAAGTCACGGTGGTGCCGTTGACCTCGATGCCGTTCAAAGTACCGGCATAGTTCTCGCAGCTTTCATATTCCCATTCGGCTTCTGTCCAGTCGCTCATGCCCGTGCTGTAGACGGCAGCGACCTTGCAGATGTAGTGCTCGCCTTCGACGAGTTCGTCAGTGGCGACTTGGCAGAACGGATTCACGGTGTTGGCGTTGAAGATCGGCTCGCCGTCGATGGAGGTACACATCACCTTGTAGTATTCGAGGTGACGCTCGCCGTCCTTGGCGCCGGTGGTCAGTTCAACGTCGTCGATCCAGATTTCGTACATGTCGTAGTTCACGTCATGGAAGGCGATGTACACGTCTTGACCGGCATACGCGCTCAGGTCGATGTTGTGCGAACGCCAGTTCTGGTAGCGGTCGTCATCGTGGCGCACAGCGGCCTTTTGGCCGCCGTTGCCCTTGGCGTTGCCGCTCCACACTTGCGTGAAGTCGTTGGCACCCGGGTTGTCGGCAGTGGCCACGCAGACGGAGAAGCTCTCCGGATAGCTGTCGTTGGCGTTGTCGGCCCAGAAGGTCAGGTGCGAGTTGGCAGTAATCGAATACTTTTGAGGCGTGATGAGGTAGCTGTTGGTGTTGTAGGCACCTTGGTAGTCGATGTAGGAGTAGCACATGGCGAAGCCGCTGCCGCCGTGGGCAAGGCTGCCGTAGCTGTAGCCACCAGGGTTGTTGTCGCTGTGGACCCAAGTGCCGCCGTCGGCGTTCACGTCGAGGACGGTCCAGCCGTTCAAGCCACCTTCAAAGCCTTCGGTGAAGGTCGTGGCAGCATTGCCGCCGCCGCCACCACCGGGAGTGCCGTTGCTTTCCCACATGGCCCAGCCGGTACGACTGACGTAGAGGTCGCTGACGCCGTAGATGATTTCGGTCATCACATAGCGGAGGTGGGTGGCATCCCAGATGCTCACGCTGTCTTCGATAGGCTCGTAGCCGTTGAGTTCAACCTTGATGTTGTACTCGCCCTTGCGGAAGCTCTCGAAGGCATAGTAGCCGGTCTCGTCGAGGACGATCGGGGCAATCGGGTATTCAGCTTGTTCGAATTCGTTGTAGTTCGTGAAGGTCACGGTGACGCCCTCCGGGCTGTCGGCGCTGTTGAGCAGGACGGTGACGTCCACATCGCCTTCAGTGAGGTACATGCCCTTCTCGAGGCAGTTCGACCAGATGGTCTCGCTCTCGCGAGGCTCGGCAAGCCAGTTGTTGCCGTTGCCGCCAGGAGTGTTGCCGCCAACAGGCGTGTCGAGGTCGAGCATGGTGATCACGTTGGGGTTGAGCTGGGTGCTGGAGTAGCACACCATGTTGCCGCCAACGGCGTGGATGTCGATGCCACCGGCGGTGCCAGCGGTGTTGACAGTGCAGACATTGGCGTCAATCACGCCCGTCGACATGTTGTAGTCGTCGATGCGGGTGTTGCTCGAAGCCTGACTGTTGATCAGCACATGGTTGACATTGTCGCTGTCGGTGTAGCAGGCCACGCCAGCCGCGCTGCTCGGGGTGGGACCGGTGGTGACGATGGCACCCGTGCGGTTGATGAGGGTCAAGGCTCCGCTCCAGTTGCCGACCACCCAGAAGCCGTCGTTAACGGCGTCGTAGCCGATGCAGCGCATCGTGCCGTAGGCACTGGTGAACGAGCTGACCAAGGTGTGGTTGGCCAAGTCGAGGCAGTAGACGGTGCTGGCGCAGGCCACACCGTAGAAGTACTGCCCGTCGTAGGTGATGTCGCGGCAGTAGCCGCAGCCCGGCACATTGAAGGTCTCGACGAAGGTGCCGTCCATCGTGTACTTGGCGAACATGAAGCCGGCGGACGAACTCCAGGCGCTGGTGTAGATGTTCTGGCCGTCGGTGGCCACGCCGTATTGGTAGTTGCTCGAGCAGGTGATGGTGCCGAGGTTGTCCCACAAGGCGCGCACCTCGTTAGGTTCGCCCATCTCTTCGCTGTTGTCGGCAGAGGCGTCGCGGGTGACGCTCACAGGAGCACCCCATGTGATCGTGCTTTCGATCTCTTCGCCACGGTTGCCTTGGTAGACGTAGCCGACGCCCCACTTGTAGACGCCGGGAGCGAGGTCGGCCCATTCAACGTCGATGTAGACGGTGTCGTGCAATTCGCAGCTGAGGACGACAGTGCCGCCGGGATCGCCGTCGTAGTACGGACCGTCATAGTAGCAGTTGGTACGGTAGACGCGATAGTAGGCCAAAGCGCGGGCGTTGTCCATTTCGATGGCAGCTCCACGCACGGCATTCGGGTTGGCGCAGATGGCATCTTCAACGGTTTCGCCCTTCACATGCTTGGCCATCGGGGAGGCCACAGGGGCTTTCAGGGCCACATTGGCAGGAGCGGTCTCGGCAGTGCCGAGGACGACGCTGCGGCCAGCGCGGTTGGTGAAGTAGTGGCGCATGGTCCAGGTGCCATAGGTCAGGTGATCCCAACCGTTGCCACCGTCCCACCAAGTGCCAAGTTCGTTAACGTCGCCGCAGCAGCCGGCAGGCCAGTTGCTCACGTGCGTGTTGGCTTGCCAAATCACCCAGATAGGCTCGGTGCCGCTCACGCTCACGGGCGTGGTCAGATCCCAGTCGACCCAAGCATTCTGGCCTTGAGGCACGTCGACGGTGATGGTGCTCACCATGGTGCCAGCCTCAGGCTGTGCGCCACCCACATAGATGCGGCAGGTGTAGTTGCCACCCACGGCGTTGTAGAGGTTGTCGCTGAACAGGGAGACCTTCGTCATCTGGAAGCCGGCGTAAGGAGCCAAGACGCTCACAGGATACTCGTAGCCCCACTTCGGGTTGTCGGTCAGGGCGCTACCCACGGCGTTGTTGAAATCGCTCTCGCAGTAGGTGTGCCAGCCGGGTTGGGCAGGTTCGGGTCTCTTGTAGAAGGTGATGTAGTCGACATAGAAGCAGTCGTCGTTCGAGTTCACGCTACCGTCCTTCGTGTAGCTCCACTTGAAGGTGTGCGTACCGGCGGTGACGTTGAACTTCTTCTCGCCCCAGCTGGCAGCACCAGAGTAAAGGCCCTTCTCAACATTGTCGATGTAGAAGTGACCGAAGTCGTAGTTGCTCTCGGAACTGATCTTGCCGAAGAAGCTCATCTCGCCGTCGGCGGGGATGTCGATCGTGACAGTCATGTTGCTGGTCACGTTGGCCACGCCGGCGCCGCCGCTCTTCATGCAGTAGGTGCCTTCGTAAGGATTGTTGGTCGTGATGGTCCAAGGATAGGTGGGATCAAGCTGCCAGTCGAATTGGCTGAAGTCGCCGGTCTCGAAAGGCTCAACAATCTCTTCACCGGGCAGGCCGCAGCCCCAGTAGACCTTCACATACGGGCTTTCCGGGTCGAGGCTGTCGGGATAGTACTCGGCAATGACCGTGCAAGGACCGTCGAAGTTCTCGTCAAGCACATAGTCGACGGGGCTGGTGGTCACGTTGTAGGTGATGTTGATCGGGTTGCCCTGGACAGGCTCGGTGATGGTCTGGTAGCCGCTGCAAGAAGCCTGACCGTTGTAGGAGCCGGCATACACAGCGCCGCTGTAGTAGCCTTGGGCGTTGGTCTGGAAGGTGTAGGTGTGGCTGTCGCCGAACTCGTCGGTGCCAGTCATCGTGACGGTGGCACCGGCGATGCCGGTCGTGCCGTCTTGCTCGTAGACGTGGCCGTTGACGTTGCCGCGACCGCTGACCTTCACGTTCACCGTGTTCGACGGGGCGCTTTCGCCTTCGTCATAGATGGCGGTGACATAGTAGGTGTAGCCATTCATGTTGTAGGCCAAAGGACCGTCGGTGAAGCTCGTGGCGTTGACGTTGTTCGTCGTGGTTTCGCCGATCTTCACGCCGTTGCGATAGATCCAATAGGTACGGAAGGTACGGTCTTGGATGGCGTTCCAGCTGAGGGTGACGGTTTCATCGTTGAAGATGGTATAATCGTTAGCCACAAGGTTGTGAGGATTATTGAAGTGGGTGGTGAAGCCCCAAATCGGGCTGCTTGCACCTTCCGTGCAGCTGCCGTTGCGGAATTCCACTCTCCAGAAGTAGTTGGTGTTGTTCCACAGGCTCGGCAAGGCATAGGAGTTCACCATTTCGCTCGACCAGTCGGTGATGATGGTCTGCGGGTGACCGGCTTCCGGGTGATAGGTGCTGCCGAAGACCAAGCGCCATTCGGTGGCATAGTCCGGGATGTTCCAATGCAGCACAACGCCGGTAGGTTCAACACCGTCTTCGTCGTCGGCGGGTTGCGGGTCGAAGCTGAAGCCTTCAGCCTCAACAGCCGGGCAAGGCATGTTTTCGACATTGATTTCGACGGTGAATTCGTCGCTGGTCGAAGAACCGACGAGGTAGTAGGTACCGGGTCTCACAGGCAGGTTGGTGATTTCGGGACCATAGCTGATGCCTTCGCTTTGAGGCTCTTGGCTACCGCCAGGGATGTCAAATTGATAGAACACACCTGCTGAAGGAGCCGTAGTGGCAGTATAAATAGTGCTGCCGTTCAAGACAACATCGAAGGAGCATTCCTCGCCCCAAGAACCAGCGGTCCAAGTCAGAGTCACATGGGCACCCTCGTTGATGTTAACGACATAGGTCTCGTCACTTGCTTGGCAAGTGACGGTTTGATTGGTGCCGTCAGAGCCAGCAACGGTGATGTAGGCTCCATTCCAGCCGTCACCATAGGAATCACGCACATTGAAGACGACCGGGACGGTGGCGCGGAAGTCGTTGCGTCCGCCATTGAGGACCACGTCGTCGATGTTCAGGTAGAACCAGTCGGTGCAGTTGAAGTGACGGAAGGCGATGTAACCCGTTTGGCCTTGATAGGCGCTCAAGTCAACGGTATACTGATACCAAGCGCCTTGGTCGCGAGTGCCGCGAGGACCGTCGTAACGGTTGCCCTTGGCAGTCATCGTCCATTCCTGGATGGTAGTGAAGTCGTTGGCGTTGGTGTTGCCGCTCGTCGAGATGGCAACGCCAAAGTGCTCGGCAGCATAAGAAGCATCTTGGGCATTGGCCCAGAAGGTGAGGCTGCCACCCAGCGTCACTTGAGGCGACACGAGGTAGTTGTCGGGAGTGAGGGGGCCAACATAATTGACGTAGCTCTGCGAGCAAGCGCAGTCGACGCTGTTGTGGCCTTGACCCGTGCCTCCAGTATAGGCGGAGTTCATGCCCCAAACATAGCCGTCGCCGTCGGCGTCGATGTTGGTCCAATCGTCGAGGCTGCTTTCAAAGTCATAGCTGAAGCTGCTGGCATTGCCACCGGCGGCACCGCCGTTAAGGCCGGTGTAGAAGTTGGTGGCCATGGGGCCGCCTTCGCCGTAGAAGTCCTCGGTGTAGAGGGCCACCTTGCCGTTTTCGCCGTCGCTCACGCGGGCGGTGATGATCTTGTCGCCCGTGATGACGAGTTTGTAGACGTCGTCGTTGCCGTCGGGGATGTTGTAAGGCTCACCCGTGAAAGGCAAGTTGTAGTCGTCGTGCATACCCGATTGGGTGTCGGTGTAGGGGAAGCTGTTCACCGTGTAAGGCAGTTCCACCACATCGGGGGCAACGGGAGCATAAAGTTCCACGCTGATGGGCCAGGTGTAGGCGGCGCGGTCGCCGTCGACGATGGCCACAAACTGCTTCTCGATGACGCCAGTTTGGGTCGATTCACTCGTGATGACACCGATGTTGACGATTTCGCCACCGCCAATTTGGAACGGAAGCTCCACATTGTCGAGGACGAAGAGACCGTCGTTGGGCGTGAAGTCGAGGTTGGTCACCGTGACGCCACCACCTTGACGCATCAAGTTGATGTCGGCAGGTTCCATCCAGCAACCATTCGGGCGCACGCCGAGGTCGATGCTTTCGATGGGTTCGCCCTCTTCGTCAACGACGTAGAGCGTACCACCGGAAGTGATGTCGAGCTGGAGCTGGTTCTTCACGCTCAGGCGCGTACCATAGTAGCTCGTGGGAGCCATCGGGTTGTAGTTCACGCCATCGCTATAGACATACATCGAGCAGTTGCTCGTGCCGTTGAAGACACGGCAGGCCATGCCGCTCAAATAGCTACCCGTGTTGTCGTCCATGATGACGGCGAGGTTGCTCGTGCCGTCATAGGCAAACGGGGTGTCCAAGGTAATGGTAGTCCATGTGCCGGCGGCCATCGTGACCGTGCCGTTGAACACTTGGTCGGCACTACTTACCGTAATCCAGTCGTAAACGCTTGAAAATGCGGTCTTGTTGGTGTTGACCAAATACATGGTGTAGGTACGGGTCTTCGTCGACCCACCGTTGTAGAAGGCAATGCTGTTGATTGTGCCAGCAGAGCCAATCTCGGCAGCAGTGTAGAGCTGCTGCGTCAAAGAGTAGTTGTAATACGAATAGCTCGGGAGGTACGAGTTGGTGGTCGTACCAGAGCCAATCGTCACAACATCTGCCTTAGCCACGCCAACGAAGGCGAGGATAAGGCCCATCATCAAAGAAAAAACTTTCTTTTGCATAATGCTTTTGTGTTTGGTTAATAAATGGGTTAATAAATCTATATTAGAACTCACACGGCAGGAACCCGAATTTCCCGCTGTGCTACCCTCTAATCGAAACATACTATGGCCAAAAAAGGGCCTCATTGAGTCTTCTTTTACGCGTTTTAGAAAAGTCTTCATTGGAAAGACTATCAACTCTCAGTTTACCCTTAGTCCAAAATTACCCTAAAAAGGTACAAATTGTTGAATAGAAAGGTAATTTTGGGGTTTGGACAAAAAAAAACGCGGAGCAAGCTCCGCGTTGTGGGTCCGTAAGGCTGCCGGTGGGCTTTATCTCACCACCAAGCGTTGGGCGGCGCTGCGGCCTTCGAGGTCGTACACCTTTATTATATATAGGCCCGGGGCGAGGGTGGCCACGCTCATCTGTGCCATGCGGCTCTCCATCAGCTTCTGGCCCGTGAGGTTGTAGACCTCGGCCCTGTCGAAGGCGGCAGCCGCGATGGTGACCTCGTCGGTGGCAGGCGTGGGATACACCGTGAAGGCAACGGGGGTGGCGTTCTCGCCGATGCCCGTAAGGTCGACATACTCGATCTCCACTTGCCAGCAGTAGTATTCCTTGTTGGCCGCATTGTAGCCGTAGGCCATCTCAATGTCGCCGTCGGCAGGCTCCCAGCCGTTGCCCGAAGCGGCCATGCACTCGCCCTTGATGGCGTTGCCGGCGGTATAGACATACTCAAACTTCAGGCCGTCAACCCAAGCGGAGCCGTCCCAGTCTTCCCTGAGCTTGGAGGTGAAGACGGAGCCTTCAAAGTCGTAGGTCGTCTTGTAGACGTTGGTCCATGTGGTCGACGCCCAGTCTTGTTGCAGGATTTCGATGACGTTGCCGTCGAAGTCGAGCGTGTAGAGGTCTTTCTCCTCGTTTTGCCACGCGCCGCCTTGCATATACTGCATCAGCACTTCGATGGTGGTCGCGCTGTAGGTGTAGGTGTAGAGTTCGCTCGACGACCATGTGGTGCCGTTCCATTCCCAGAAGAGCACCGTCATCACGTCGCCGACGTAGGTGTAGACTTCTTTCATCTCGTTCATCCAGTCGTCGCCGTCCCAATACTGGTAGACGACTTGGGCGAGGTCGTCGCCGTCATACTCGAAAGTGGCGCGGGCTTCGTCGGCCCAGTCGTCGCCGTCGTTCCATTGCAACAGCATTTCGAGGACGTTGCCCGAGAAGTCGTAGTCGTAGGTGTAGCGGTATTCGGGATACCAAATGCCGTCTTCGTTGGTTTCTTCAAGTTCTTCGATGAGGTAGTAGTCGTACTCGTCGTAGATGTAGGTGGTGCGCATCAGGCCGCCGTCGGCAGAGGTGCAAAGGGCGGTTTGCGGCACCACGGTGCTCTCGTCGCGCACGCCGAAGTGCTTGAAGGCGGTTTGCGTCGCCTTGGTTTTCGGGTTGGTCTTGTGTTGGGCGAAACTCGTGTTGCCCAATGCCATCACGAGGACGGCCATGAGAATCCATGTTTTCTTCATATCGGTAAGGGTTTAGTTTTTGATCACATCGAAATAGTAATACACGCCATCCACGGTGACGGTGTCGGTCAATTGAGTGTTGTCGGGATAGGGATGGACGACCTCATAGGTGTTGACGGCGGCATAGCCATGCAGACGCAAGGTGCCTTCGTCGTCGGTAAACACATAGCTCGTCAGGTTGTAGGCTCGCAGCTTGCCGCTATAGTGTTGGTAGCCGCTCGACATGTGCAGCATGAAGTCGTTGCTGTTGGTCGTCGGCCTTCCCGTGAACGTCCTTGAGAAGTTCTCCTCGGGGCAGTTGATGCTGAAGTTGACCACATTGCCCTTGCTGTTGTAAGGCGTGATGCTGACCTCGGCATCGGGGCAGGCATGGCGACCAGTGCCTTCCACGGCGTCAAACGCCCCTTCCACGTTGGAATAGGAGTAGCTGCCGATGATGTCCTCATTGGTGTAGCCGTAGAAATTGGTCCATTTGCTCTTCGACTCCTTCCCGCACGAGGCGAGGAGCAGGGCCAAGAGGCAGAGTGCCGTCGTTAACTTGATGTTTTTCATGGCGTTATTCATTTGATGATGAGTTTCTCTGTTGTCAAGGCCCGTCCGTCTTTCCCGACGAGGGTCACGAAATAGGTGCCTTGGGGCAGGCTGTCGGTGTCGAGCCAGAGGCTGTCGGCATGGCTGAAGGCGATGCTGCGCAGCGTCGTGCCTTGGGCGTTGGCGAGGCGCACCTGTCCGTCGATGGCCTCGTCCCATTGCAGGCTGACGCGGCCTTCGGCGGGGTTGGGGAACACCTGCAAACGACGCACGGCAGCCATAGGCTCCTCCTCGCCCAAGGCGGCCTTGTCCCAAGCGGCAAAGGCATAGTCGCCCGGAAGGAGGTCGTCGACGATGAGGCGTCCCTGCCTCCAGTTGCTTCCCGGATAGACCGTATACTCTATTTCGCGCCAAGCCTCTGAAGCGTTGCGGCGGTAGACCAAGGTGACCGAGTCGTTGTCGGAGTGGATGATGTCGTTTTCCGACGAGGGGGTGTAGTCGAACATGCCCTTCACCACGGCCTCGCCGAAGTCGTGGCGGTTGAAGGTCCAGAAGTGCGACGGCGACAGGGTGAGGCTCGGGACCAACGGGTCGTCGTAGGGGCCAACAAGATGGTGGGCGACGGCGACAAACACCGAGTCGGTGAGCGAGGTGGCCTGGAACCTGAAGTGGTCGAAAGGCTGTAGCGAGGTGGTCTTCAGCATGAGGCTCTTCTGCATCTTGCCGTCGAGCCAGCCGTTATCGAAGTCGTTGACCATGTCGAGAGGCTCGAAGTCGAGCACGACGGTGGCCGTGGCGTGCTGTCCTTCCCAGCTCACCCGCTCGGTAGCCAACTGGAAGTCGGGCCCAACGAAAGTCAGCGCGTAGGCGTTGTCGTGCCCGATATGGTCGTCGCCGATGTGCTGATAGTGCAGGTCGACCGTCACTTCGTATTGGCTGCCCACGGGATTCACGTCGACGATGGAAGCGTAGAGGTGCGGCATCCCCGAACTGAAGACGAAGGTGTCGAAGAAGCCGTGCATGTCGATGCCCGAATATTGCGTGAGTGCGTCGCGCAGGATTTCGGAAGTGGCCGTCTGATAGGCATATTGCCCGAAATATTGGCGCAAGGCCGCAAGGAAGTTCTCGCGCCCCATGTAGTTCATCATTGTGCCGACGATGACCGCGCCACGGTTGTAGACAGCGTCGCTGTTGTAGGTCATGTCCAATGGTATATTGTTGAGCGGCATCCAGTTGCCCGGAATGCTGCACCAGTTGACCGCGCTGTTCACCATCGCCGACATGGTGTTTTGGTAGGTCGCCTCGCCATAGACGCCCGCCTCGTAGAACGCGCCCCAAAACTGGGCGAAGCCCTCGTTGAGCCACATGTCGCCGGCCTCTTCGCAGGTCACAAGGTTGCCCGACCACATGTGCGACAGCTCGTGGGCCACATATTCCTCGCCTGATGTGTTTCCGTTGATGATGTCGGAGGCGAAGGCGATGTTGTCGGTGTGTTCCATGCAACCCTTGCTCGTGCTGACGTAGCCGATGCGGTTGAAGGGATAAGGCCCAAGGTGCTCCTCAAAAAACGCCGCGATTTCCTTGATGTGGACGAAGGTGCCCGCCACGCTGTTCATCTGCGAAGGCTTGACCCACACCTCAATCGGGATGTCGCGCTCGATGCCGTGATACACGTCCTGCCACAGCTCATAGTCGCCGACGGCAAACGAGATGTGGTAGGTGGCGATTTCCTGAGGCGTGTTCCAATGCCAGGTGGAGGTGCCGTCGCCGTTGTCGATGGTCTCCACGAGGTTGCCGCCGCAGATGGCCTTCATGTCGTTGGTGGTGGTGATGAACAAGTCGTAGGTGGCCTTGTCGGTGAAGTTGTCGACGCAGGGGAACCACGCCTTGCCCAAGTTGTGCGGCTGGCTGTCGAAGCCCACGCCGAGGTTGTAGACACGGTCGGGGTCGCTGTTATTATTCGGGCGCCACCATTCCACGCCGCCCCAAGTCTCGCTGAAGGTGGAGCCGCCATAACGCACGTCGAGGGTGACATTTTCGCTGGCAGTCAAAGGCTCGTCGAGATTGACCGTCAGAAAGTCGCCGTCTTGGCTATAGCTCTCCACGCCGACGAAGTCGCAAGCCACATCGGATGCCACAAGGCTCTTCAGTTCCAGCACTACTGAGGAAATATCAGCGGTGGCGGTGAAATCGATGAAGGTCTCGCCTTGCATGGTCTGGTTGGCGAAGTCGAAGTCCCAGATGTGGATTTCGTAATGCGTCACGTCGATGCCTTCGCCTGGGGTTTGGGCGATGAGCGAAGACAAGTTGAACGCCATAGCGATTGCGAATATCAAAGACAGTTTTTTCATAGAAAAGATTTATTTTCGATTCATGTAAGATTGGCTTCCCGAAAATCTTGGATTCGTAATGATGGCCTCGGTCTGGATCGTGTTGCTTTCGTGCAAGGCGCGGTCGAGGATGCGTATCTCGAACTTGATGGTGTCGTCGGGCGAGAAGGGGTTTTGCACCGGCAGGGTATATTCCATCGTCCCGCTGATGGCCTTGGGTTCCTCCGAGTCGCGCAGGCGGCGGAAGCGCGTGTTGAAGGTCACCGTGTCGTAGGTCTGGGTCTGCACGTTCCAAACGAGCAATGGCGTCGGCACAAACACGCCGTTCACCGCCTTCAGGTAGTCGATCTCCATATTATAATAATGTGCGTCGTGGAGTCCGAAGGGCGGCAGGGTGTCGTTGTCGTCGAGGCCGAGGTCGCCGTCGCCGTCGGTATAGCTGAACCTGATGACACCTTCGCCGCTGAAGGTGCTGTCGTCGTCGAAAAGATAGGTGAAGCCCTCGTAGGCAATATGCGGCTCAACGGGGTATTCCACCGGCTTTTGGCAGGAAAACGCCACCAAGAGCAGCAAAGGAAGCCCTATCAAATGGTATCGTGTGCGCATCTTTTTCATTTCGGGCGGTAAAAATACGACTTTTTTGTAAACCAACCCCTGTTTTTTGTGGAGGGCCAAATTTTTGCCCTAAAGTTCCCTTTGATTTTCAGGCTATTAACAAGGTGTGTTTAAAAAAATATCGTGGAAAAGTGTGGAATTTTGTTGACTTGTGTACAAATATCGTATCTTTGCAGCTCGTTCTGGCATGAAAATGGCAGGATGGAAACGAGCAGAATTTTGTTTTAGATGCCGAATCTGTACATCATATCAGGCTGCAACGGCGCCGGAAAGACCACCGCCTCGTTGACGATGCTTCCCGAGACGTTGCAATGCAAGGAGTTCGTCAACTGCGACGAAATCGCCAAGGGCCTGTCGCCGCTCAACCCCGACGGTGCCAAGGTCGCCGCAGGCCGCCTGATGCTGTCGCGCATCAAGAAACTCATCGCCGACAAAGCGGATTTCGCCATCGAGACCACCTTGGCGGCCAAGTCGTACCATTCCCTCATCATCAAGGCACGCGAACAGGGCTACAAGGCTAGCCTGATCTACTTCTGGCTGCAAAGCCCCGACTTGGCCATCAAGCGCGTGGCCGAGCGCGTCAAGCACGGCGGGCATCACGTCAACGACAACATCATCCGTCGGCGCTACCGCTCGGGCATCAAGAACCTTTTCAACCTCTATTGCCCCGTCGTTGACTATTTCCTGTTCATCGACAACAGCGTCATGCCCTCCGAGGTCATCGCCGAGGGCAACATCAAATCCATCAAGTTCTACAATGAAGAAAAATTCAAGAAAATCAGACAATATGACAACAGTAACAGTGAATGCCAAGAAGAATGAAGTTTCGTCCTTCACCAAAAAACTGATGGGAGGCCTCGACCTCTCGCTGCAACGGTTGATCACCATGCGTTGCCGCAACAACGGTTCCTTCTGCCTCTGCGATGCCGATGGCAACATCTACACCGTTAAGGCCAAGGAAGTCAGGGAGATGATGACGCAGGAATAAGGTTTCCTACCCTTCCCGACACACATCACAAAAGCCATAGGACAATCCACGACGAACAGAGCAATCTGTCGGGTCGTGGATTTTTTTGTCGCAAAAGCCGTTTCGGTTACTGCTGTATTCTGGGAATGGTCACCACAAACTGCTCGCCCGACACGTCGTTGAAGAACTCCACGTCGGGTTGCTCTTTGATGGACCGGCGAATGCCCGTCCCCGTGCCTCGGTATTTCATCAGCTTGGAGGCAAAGGTATTGACCAAGTTGTTGCGCACGACGGCATTGCCCATCTTGATGGCTTCGACGGTCTGGCTGTTGGGCAACGCACCCGGGCTGATGATCTCAACACGGTTGTCGAAGATGAAGATGCGGATGGGGCTGTTTTTCGAGAAGTCGCGGTGCGTCAAGGCGTTTTGCAGCAATTCCTCCAAGGCGATGGGCGAAATCTCAAGGATGCCGACCGAGTTGAAAGATTGTCCTGCTTGAACATGATGCAGATTCCTCGTAAAGAACGACATGGCCTTTTGGAACATCACGGGAATCGTGCCCTCAATGTCTTCGCTGTCGCGATACTCGGTCAACGCCATATCGTTTCCGAAAAACGACACCGCCTTGATGCAGAAAGCAGGACGGAAGCGTTGGGGCTTTTTCGCAAAGAACATCAACCCGCCCAATGTCAAGGCATTGCCTCTCAATATGTTAAGGTTTTGATACAAGGTCTCGGTTTGCTCTGCCTCCTCGTCCCCAATTTTGGCAAGATACTGCGCAACCTTTTCCTTGTCGATGTCGTCGACCGAGGTGTAAGGCACGATAATCTCGTCCACATAGACGTTGCCGTTCTGTTGGAACAGTCGGAAAAGCTCGTTGTTGTCGGTCAGTTTGCGCTTGTCGCTGCCCTGCTTCACCCAAATCGTCCCGTTGTTGTCCTTGTAAGGCTTGGCAAAACCTTCCTCGACATACACCACCAAGACATTGCGGCTGCCTTCATCGGTGTCCAACGAAAACGCTTCGGTCGTCACAAAAACCTGGGGCTTGATGGCATCGGTCGCAAGGGTCGCTATCCTATTGCCAATCTTTTGCAGCTGGGCATAGTCGAGTCCGACGATTTCGCCCGTCTTGTCCTTCACGCCAAAGATGATGATGCCGCCTTTGGCGTTCGACATGGCAATCATCTCGGCTGCAATGGCGGGCTCGCTGTCCATCAGTTCCTTGAACTGAACCTTGCTGGTTTCGCCCAATGCGATAATCTTTGTTAGTTCCAATGCGTCCATAGTCAATCGTGTTTCCCAAATATTCCGCAAAAGTACATCAAATTTATCAAAACAACACCATTTTTCATATTTTTGCCGAACAAAACGGATTTCCATGAAAAAGCACCTCTTTTCTTTCATCCTGTGCCTTGCCTCCACAATGGCCATCGCCCAAACCGCCGACCAACAACCCGAAACCAATCCGATAATCATGAATCGCATCAGCCAATGGCAGGACTTGAAATTTGGTTTCATGATGCACTGGGGCATCTACGCCCAATGGGAAGTTGTGGAGTCGTGGTCAATCTGCAACGAGCCTTGGATCAACCGCAACGGCGCGGATTATTACCAGTACAAGCGTGATTACCAGAACCTTAACACCACCTTTAACCCGAAGAACTTCAATCCCGAAAAATGGGCCGAGGCCGCCCATGACGCGGGAATGAAATACGTCGTCTTCACCACGAAGCACCACGACGGATTCTGTATGTTTGACACGAAAGAGACCCCCTACTCTACCGTCGATGCGAGCTGTCCATTCTCGAAAAACCCCAAGGCCGACATCACCGGCGAGGTGGTGAAAGCCTTCCGCGAAAAGGGCTTCTGGACAGGGCTTTACTTCTCGAAACCCGACTGGCATTGCGACGACTACTGGGCGCACGAATGGGCCACGCCCGACCGCAACGTGAACTACGACCCACAGAGCCATCCCGAGCGTTTCGAGAAATACAAGCAGTTCACCCACAGGCAGATACGCGAACTCACCCACAACTATGGCGACATCGACATCCTGTGGCTCGACGGCGGCTGGGTGCGCCCCGAGTGGAGCGTTAACGACGAAACGCGCCCCTGGCTCGGCTGCCAAGGCTATATCCAGGACATCGACATGCCCACGGTGGCCGCCATCGCCCGAGAGAACAATCCCGACTTGATTATTGTGGATCGCTCGGTGGGCGGCAAATACGAGAACTACCAAACGCCCGAGCAGCAGGTGCCCGACTCGCTCCTGCCCTACCCTTGGGAGACTTGCATGTCGATGGGCGACTCGTGGTCGTATGTCTCCACCGACCACTACAAAAGCACCAACAAGCTCATCCACCTCTTGTGCGACATCGTGGCCAAGGGCGGCAACTTCCTCCTCAACGTGGGTCCCGACGCCGACGGCAACCTGCCCGACACCGCCCTGCTCCGCATGAAGGAAATCGGCGCGTGGATGCAGGTGAACGGCGAGGCCATCTATGGCACAAGGCCCGTCTATCCCTACGCCTACGGCAAGTTCCGTTTCACGCAGAAGGACGACAAAGTGTATGCGATTTTCCTTTTGGACGAGCAGGAAAGCCCCGTGCCGGACACCTATTGGTTTGAAGCACCGACGATGCTGAAGACCGGGAGAATCAAGGTGTTGGGCAGCAAGCAAAAAGCCTCGCTAAGCAGAGAGGCCGACGGTCGCTATCGGATTGATTTCCCGAACCGCTTCGAGATGCCCC
>FLNV01002128.1_pt1 | contig 16566 bp, 17 predicted proteins | sample 1140351 | NCBI WGS metagenome assembly FLNV01 (sample SAMEA3878207, study PRJEB12797) | bioreactor metagenome | biome: Moose rumen | place: Sweden | collected 2011-10 | reverse complement strand
GGTTGAGGTCTTCCATACAGTCACCACCGCAGCAGAACACGGAGAAGATGGCACGTATAATCTCGCTGTACTGATAGCCAATCAGAGTGCTGCGAAGTCCTAAGTGTGAGTCTATCACAGAGGACAGAATAGAGTCGAATTTGTCCAAAACGAAAAATATTCCGCCAAAAGCAGTGATTTCCTCAGATTTTTGTTGTACCTTTGCCATGTCATTGATGATTTTGCTTGTCTTGATTTGCAGCACTAAGGTAAGTGAAAAATCTGACATGCCAAAATCCTGAGCCGCTCGGCTTTGCCGCTTCGCGCGTCGAAGAACTTTTTGTTGCTCAGGTACTTATAAAGAAAGTTAAACTAAAGTGCTGCGGAATTTGGGATTAAATGAAAAGAACATCTACATTACTACTCGTGTTGTTGGCGTGCTCTCTGGCTTTTGGTGCTCCTGTCAGCAAACAGTCCGCACAGAAGATTGCCGAGGCATTTATGAACAGGAATGCTGCCAGTGGCACAAATAGAGCCAAAGGCAGGGGGGCTGCCGATCAGGTGTCAAAACATGCCGCCCCAGAGTCTATGGACATTAATGGCAGCCTGTATCTGTTTAATGCCTCTGACGGCAATGGCTTTGTCATTGTCAGTGGCGATGACAGGACAGCTCCCGTGCTGGGTTATTCTGACACAGGCAGGATAGACTTTGACAACATGCCTCAGAACATGCGCTCGTGGCTGCAGCACTATGTTGAGCAGATAGAATATGTGCAGAATAACACTCTCAGCACCACCAGCGGCACCATAGAGAATGTAGGCACCCCAATACCGCAGCAGCTCGACTGTAAGTGGGACCAGGATGCTCCCTATTTTGACAAATGCCCTATATCTACCTCGTATTATGATGATGCATGCACCAATCAGTGTGTGCTCTATGACGAGAAAGGCAAACCTGTAGCTAATCCAGACCGCAGTTTGACTGGCTGTGCCGCCACAGCCATGGCGCAGGTGCTCTATGCTTGGAAGGGTGAGGGCATGGCAGCCACGGCAGCAGAGATACCTGGTCAGCCGTCTGCGAAACATCAGATATATTCTAGGTATGCAGATACTTACGTATATTCGAAGTTCAGCTATGATGCCATACCCGCAGGAACGCCCATAGACTGGGACAATATACTGCCCGAGTATAGCATGTATGATGCTTCACTGAAATACCATGTTCTTGAGGGCCCCACGGCTAAGCAGAAGGAGGCAGTGGCAACACTGATGCATATCTGCGGAGCCGCATTGGAAATGAAATACAACTTTGAAGTATCGTCAGTATCTTTAGAAGCTGGTATCAACGCCGCCGCAAAGTATCTCGGCTTTCCCAATGCATCAGCATGTTATCAGAAGTGTTATAAATATAATGAATGGCTAAAGTTGCTCTATGATGAGCTGAGCGTTGCCAGAGCGGTTTATTTCACAGGCGTCAAAGAAAACGGTTCTGGTCACGCCTTCGTCATTGACGGATATGACAGTGAGGACTTCTTCCATATCAACTGGGGATGGAGCGAAATGTCTAACGGCTATTACCGCATCAACGTTCTTGATCCACAAATGCAGGGTTCAGGTGGTGTTGAATATAATTCAGGATACAAAGCATCACAGGTGTTTGCACGCGGCATCTATCCCAATGCTCCTGCACAGGCACCGAATGTCATGGTCTTGAGTTTCAATTCCACAGGCAAGAAAGTGCAGTATGAGCAGGGCGAATATATGATAACTGATATGGCTATAAATGTGGCAAATGTGAGCCATCCCAATATCAGTGCAGAGATAGGTGTTACCATCGAGAGCCAGTCAACGAAGGACACCAAGCCCCTGTTCACATACAACATGCCATTAGGTGCGGACATGACGACGGAAAAATTGACCCTCAAGTTAGGCGCATTGCCAGACGGCGAATACACCTGCTATCCCAGCTTCCGCCTGTCTGCTGACGGCGAGTGGACCCCATGCATCGGATATGAGAATAACTGCATCAAGGTGACCATAGCCAACGGAATTGCCACAATGTCAAACGTAATGCCTTATAAACTGGTCACAGTGTCCTCTGACAACAAGGATGTATATGCTGTTGGCAAGGAGATAAAATTCACAGCAAACCTCAAGGTTGTCGAGGGCGAGATGCATGATGTGTTGTATTGCATAGCGGAGCCGTTTGACGAGATGGGTAATCTCGATTCTGAAAAATATAGTCGTATGGATTTAAGTACCAACTTTTATGCGTCAGCAGGCGAGACGTTTGCCGCCAAGATAAGTCGTTCCGGTGGTTTGTCCGAGGGCTCTTATCTGATAAGCGTCATAGCCCCCAGTATGAATAGCAGCCACAGAATATGTATCATTGAGGTAAGAGACGGCGTTACCGCCATTCGCGGCATTGATGCTGCCGCCGCCGCTCCATCAGCCGCTCCTGCATACAACCTACGAGGTCAGCAGGTGGACAGCAGCTATAAAGGCATCATCATACGCAACGGCAAGAAGATTCTTCGCTAACCCACACAAGATATGCCGTAAGCATTAGATAAACTACAGACGGTAATACCTATATATTATAATAACAGCAGCTATAACTTCAAATGCTATAGCTGCTGTTGCGTTTGTTATGTTGTAATGCCCCTTGTGGGTGTTGGGGCTGGCGTTTACAGCGGGTAGTCCTCAAAGGCGTAGAGGACAGTGGAGAGGTAGCGCTCGCCGGTGTCGGGCAGGAGGGCTACGATCTTCTTGCCCTTGTTCTCAGGACGCTTGGCGAGGGCGATGGCTCCTGCGAGTGCTGCGCCTGATGAGATGCCTACGAGCAGGCCCTCGGTCTTGGCTACCTCGCGGGCTGTGCGGATGGCATCGTCGTTGTCGATGTCCAGCACCTCGTCAATGTAGTCGCCCTTGTAGGTCTTAGGGATGAAGCCGGCACCGATAGGTAGTGAGATATGGGGGAATGATTAATTATGTATTTTCTAAACTTTTGCAAAGGTACTGCGTTTTTATGGATAAAGAGACAAAGCGAGAACCGCCAATTCAAAGTGGAATCGGTGGTTCTCTTTTTATTAAACATTGAGTCGTTTTTTTCTTTTTGCTGCCTCTTGAGTCTGCACATGCGGTGCCTGGGAGTGTGCAAGTGTTGACATCGCGGGCACCTTCTGTTTTTTTAATGTCGTATCTCATTGATTTTCTGTGTTTTTTACGGTTGCAAAGAAAAAAGCTAAGCCCCCTCCATCAGAGCAATCCGAGGAAGGGGGCTTATGTTTGTTCAAGTGATTCGGTTGGGGGTTGAACCACGCAACGGGTCTGTTTTCTTAACTATCAGGGAACCAACACTTTACACCGTTTGTTCTATGACGTGTTGACTTCCATTGTAATTATTTTATAATTTTCTGTTGCAAAAATAAGCATTTTTCCTGAAACAACCAAATAATTCAGAGAGAAATTCACGAACTACCTGAAAAGTATCATAATCCAAGGACTACAGATGGCGCAATATCCAGTTTTAATACCAGTTCCCTTGCAATCTTGATAGTCGGCTCTGCCTTGCCTGTCATGTAGTCACTGATGCGTGAGGCACTGATGCCTAATATCTCTGCCAATTTATTCTGGGTGATACCCAACTCTGCCATACGCATCTTGATGACATCGACCAGATTGGGTTTGCCGATGGCAAAGTTTTCCTCGGAGTAGTCTGCCACCAGGTTAGACAGCAGCTCCAGTTCTATGCTGTTCGGATCTGTCCGTGGGGTATTGTCATCAACCAATGGAAGTAGCTGCTCAACTCTTGCCACTGCCCATTCATACTGTTCTCTGTTTTCAATCTTCGTCATACTCAGTCCCTTTCTATATGGTCTTACAATCGATTTTATCATACTCTGCATGTGTACCGACAAAGCGTACATACACGAAGCCTATAGTGAACTTTATCACAACCACCAGACGATAATGATTGCCCATGATATTGAACACATACCGCTGGTTGCCGACGGCATCCACGGAATTGAAGTCCTTCTTGATATCGGCAAAGCAAGTCCAACGGCTTGTCTTGACAACGCTAACCCACACTTGAAATGCCGTCAGCGAGTCAGGGTGTTCGTCTGTGAACCTCTTAATAGCCTGTTCCGTGAATATTCTCATATCTTTTATTTTGAGTGCAAAGATACGAATAAATTTCGGAACCATAAAACTTTTTTGTGAAAAATCGAAATTTTTTATCATTTTTTCTTGGTTAATCCAATTTTTTTTTGTAAATTTGCAACATGAAACAATATAAGGTAATAATATCCTTAAAAAAATTGAGTTCTTTGAAATAAAATTTGTATCTTTGCACCAAATTTGGAAGTGCCTTCCGCTCAAAAAACGCCAAAAAAATAACATTCAGGAGGCACAGACAAGCGACTCACATCTTGTGGGCTGTCTATCTGTGTATGAATGTAGGTGTTTGGCGATGCCTTGAGCGGCATGGGTGGCAGCTCACTTTCTATAAATATAAATAATCGTCCTAGTGGCTGACCGGGACTAATTACTAACGCTCAACAAATCGCCGTATGAAAAAGAGTATTATTTGTGTCGCTATATTGCTCACCTCGTTGGTGGCCAGCGCACAGGAGGTTCGCGTAGCCGAGCCGGAGTTCATCAACAGTTACAACATTCTGACTAGTGACACCACATCTGCCGTGCTGCCAAAGGAGAACGGCACGCTTGGCCAACACCAGAACAAGGTAAAGAAATGGTCTAAGATTATTGGCGGTGCATCCCGGTTAGCGGGTGCAGCCGGAGTCTTTGGGATGGCTACTGCCGGTTCTGCCACAGGCTTGATCAATGGTGCACGGGTTGTTGGTTCTGCTGCCAGCGTTGGAAGTGCTGCCGATGCTGTCAATGGCCTTGCCGGTTCTTCAGGAATGGATATCATCTTCAAAGGTGGCCATTCGACCTATACCCTTGATGCCGATGGGCGTGATGTACGCCTGCTGATCAAGGGCGAGAGTAACGAGGCAGACCCCATGGACTGCTATCGTATCGTGAGGTTCAACACATCGAAGAAAGAGCGCAGGATCCAATGGATGGAGTTTGGGTCGGCATTGATAGGCACCGACGAGACGAAGAAAGCCGGATATGTACAGTTCGCAGGCCACAAGTACGGCGAACAGTCATATCTGCTCACCATTCCCGCCTCAGAGCTGGAGAAAGGCGAGTACGGCATCTTCTACATGAGCATTATTTCGGCGACAGCTATACCAGTAGGTACGTTTAGCGTTAAATGAATTATTGCCGGACAGCATTAACAACAAAAAACCAATTAAAATATTAGAATTATGAAAAAGTATATTAGTACAATAATGATGTTGGCCATGATGGCCGTAGTATGTATGAGTGTCACAGCTTGTGGCGGTAATGATGACGAGGATTCCCCTGATGGCGGTGGTGGTAGCACTACAATAGGCGTTCATCGTATCGACGTTCATTTTGATGGTAAGACAAACTCCAATTGGCTCTCCTCGATTGCATTTTATGGATTGAAGCCGGACGCTAGTTTTACAGGACTGTACGAGAATGGCAAGGCACTGCCTATCGACCCACAGTTCAACACATGGTCGACGGAGGAAATCAGGGACTTTAGTGTCAGTACGGATGACAATGCTGTGGCAATCATCGGAAGCATTGTACTTGGAGCACCCGGCGGATCAAAAGCCACAGAGGATGTCACCATTACGATGGTTGGCTATATCAATAATAATCGCATCTACACAAGGGTGTTTACGCTCCCTGCAGGTAAGAGTGCCATCGGTATTGCCTTCTCGACGGACGAAGGCGGTAAGAGCGGATATTCGATTGATGGTGCTGTAACGCAGTGAACATCAGACTATAAGTGTTCTTTGAAAGATTGAGAAATAAGCCAGTGGTAATAGGAAGTTCCGGGGATTTCGGTCTGTCTGGGCATCCCTGAAATAATGGGTGGAAAAACCACTGGCGAATATTGGAGAAGCTGCTAAGGTTCCGGGTACATCTGTATGTCTGGGCATGTCTGAGGAAGGAACAACTTCCGATAACGACTGATAAACAGCTCTCCATCTTCTGGGCATAAGGTGGTAAAGATGCGTTCCCCACCGTTGTAAAGCCCAGATTTCGCCTGGCATGAATGAGCCTTGGGAGTTGCGGGAGGCGGTTACGGCCACCTCATGTTGTCCGGCCCATGAGCGACACAGTGCCAGGCACCTATACAGGACGGATGCAATAGTCCTGAAGCTGCACACTGCCGGCTGGAGTAGTGCCGAGCATCCCGGGGCTTCCAGTGAAGACAACTCAGACAGTAGTGCAGCACCTTATGGGGAATGTCGGCAACTGAGCCTTGGCCTTGGCCATGAGCGTAGCGGTTCCCCATCTTCCGAGCCTCTCACCTCAGTGCGATTGGTGCGCTGTTGGGAGGCTCTTTCAAAAGAAAACGAAAAGCGGTCATTTATTTGATGAACCATATAGACGGGTGTCACTGCCCTGGATAAGTCACATCAGCGGGATTGATTCGCTGCTGGCTGGGCATCGGCCACCAAGGAGGGTGGCATCCGTCTTTTGGGGATTTTTTTAAGAAATAATAAAGGTATAAAGAATGAGCAACAGTAATAACATATATGAGTTCCCAGATGTCAAGCGCATCGTAGTCAGCGGTGATTTACACGGTGACTTCAAGGCCTTGGTCTATAAGTGCTGCGTACAGTACGGCATGACAGACACTTTGATCATCGTCGCTGGTGACTGTGGCTTTGGCTTTCAGCGACCTGGCTACTACGAGGACATATATTTGCAGCTCAGTACCAGACTTGCAAAGGCCAACAACTGGATTGTGTTCATTCGCGGGAACCACGACAATCCTGCGTACTTCGACGGTCATCAGGTGAACTACAAGCATTGGAAGGCCGTGCCGGACTATTCTGTGCTGAAAGCCTGTGGCCATACGATACTCTGTGTCGGCGGGGCAATATCCGTTGATAGGGGATGGCGAAGATTTGAGAATTACATCGATACCGGCGACGGTAAACTAACCCCCTTTGTCTATTGGCCGGATGAAAAGCCAGTCTATGACCAGGAACGGTTGGAGGCCATCAGTAAGGCGTGCACCATTGATACGGTCATCACACATACGGCTCCGTCATTTTGCGAACTGATAGCAAAGCAAGGCATACAGGACTGGATTGCCAAGGATGAAGATCTGCTGCAGGACATCAAGGAGGAACGCCAAACGATGGATAAGCTGCTGTCTTTCTTAAAGGAAGACTGTCACCCCGTCGATCAATGGTGTTACGGACACTTCCATCAGTCCTGGCACAGCGAGATAGACGGTGTGAAGTATCACATGCTCGACTGTATACAATTAAGTGATCTCATAAGTGGTACAATGGTATTGACAGAACAGCAAAAATAAATGTCATTAATAAGGTTACTAAAATAACTACTGTTATGTTTCAATTAGTTTTTCCCGATAAATGTGTTACCTACGAGACCTTCATCAACGATCTGGCCACTGCAATGGTGCCGAGACTGAAAGAGGCGATGGAGAATCCCAGTGACGTTATATCCCAGAACCAGGCCTTCAAGAGATTCGGGCAGGGGAATATAAGACGGTGGAGAGAGAAAGGTCTTGTAGAGCCTCTGAGCAAGAGACCGGGAAAGATAGAATACCGACTCTCAGACCTATTGATCCTTCAGCAGCGCAAGCAGGACTATTTTTGAAATGTATTAGTATGGAAATTACGAATGAGCAAAAACAGCAGCTTCTGAAGGTGACGCTCACCAACGGCACCAATGCCTGGGATTATGTTCAGGCGTGGCCGAAAGAGAGTGACCGTCCGTGGATCGTTGCAGGCATCCTGTCCTGTATTGAGAAGGGCTATAAACTGAATGAGATGATGATCGGCTGGGAATCCAGAAATATCAGAGCAAATAAATAGGAGGCAGATATGAAAAGGAACAGAATAACCAAGAAAGAGTTAGCGGAGATGGTGTCAATGCTCACACCGGGCAAGGGCGTTGAAGGAAAGTTCCATAATACTCAAGGCGCAGTTGTCGTTACGTTTGAATGTCAAAAAGGGAAAGATGGACAGATTTCTACGACGTTCCGCATTGGTAGGAAGTCGGCTGACAGGTTTCAATTTACAGATCCTAACGAAGCGTGGCGAACTCTGACTGAGAAGCATGGGTTACAACCCCCAAAGATGTTAATACTGATAGAACTGCCCCAAAGGAATACAATGAGAGAAACGAGAATCACAGACTGGAAACGCTACCAGAATTTTATACAAACAAGATCAACGGACAACTATGGGTACATCAACGACCGCCCCGTTAATTTAGGACGTCAAATTGCCGAACATGAGAACATGCAACGTGTGCGGGATTATGCCGAACGTAAAGACGTGTTCTGCCATAGCGTGGGCTTGCGCCGTATAAAGCTATTCCTGAATAAACTTGTGAAGGATGGTGACTATGTGGCGAAGATGTATCGCATTGCACTTGAGATTGAAGGTGTGAATCTCGCTGCCAAGAAAGCCCTAATGAAGTATCATTCGGACTATTACAACTACGACAAGAAAGAAGAAATGCTGCGAGAACTGATATATCTTTGCCAGGGGCAGAATGTGAACTACGGCATTCAACACAGTGCTGTCCCTGCTGCCACGCACGTCATATACTTCGATCTGCCAGAATGTGAGCAAATCAGTTTCCACACGAACTTGCAGGAAGCTGATAGTTTGCCTGTTTACAATGGCGAATGGGACGGTCAGAAATGTTCAACTATGGCAAAGCTGGAATCTGCCATCTGGACAAAGTACGAGAATCGGCTGAGAGAAAAATATGATATCGCATAATAGGAGTCAGATATGAGCCAATACAAAGACAGAATTATAGAGGTGCTTAATGGCAATAATGTCTGGCAGGCAGTTAGCTTGCCGTATGACATGACAGGCAACAAAAAGGAATCCCTTTTATTCAGTTCTTTGGCTGACCAACAGTATGACGTGGCCTTGACAAACAACTACGGTGTAATAACGAAGCCTATAGAGACAGAGAAGTTGAGTGAAGCAGTCCGTGTGTATATCAGCAGACGTGGTAACATAAAACGGGTATATACCGTTTCATTAACGGCAATGAAGGCGCAGACTGAGCTTCTTGTGGTGAGATTTGTGACATTTTCATTCATATCTTACTACATTTGTTTTTTGCAGCAAAGGTAGTATTATCATGATGTAGGTGCAACTAGAATAACAGATTTAACATTTACAATTCATTTTTGTATTCTCAAATGTTAAATCGGTGATAGTGTACACGTCAGACTGCGTATCTCGGCAAATATAGAGGAAGTGGTTACAGCCACTTTTACTATACATGATTTTGTATATAGGGTTGTTCGTTACGTACTACAAAAAAAGAGCAAACTTAGTGCAACAACATGCTTTTGTTGCATGCTACATCCACTCTTCTTTTCCATGACTCCCTTGTGGTCTATGAGAGGCCGATAGAGCATCGTCCTCCCTCACGCTTGCGTGACACTTTTTAAAAGTGATAAGCCTAATTCGCAGTTTTGGTTTAAAGTGTACAAAGTACACCACCAAAACATGCAGCAAAACCCCTTCCTGACGGGGAGCAAGCTCGGGTTTTAATTAGGCTCATGGCACGCCCCGAGACCCCGTTTTAACACTTTACGTGTTTTGAAAGTCTTGAAAACGTTAATTCAGGCTTTTTTTTTGTTTGCGAACTTCTTCCCATCAAATTTTGATATAATTTCGCAAAAAAAATAAGACTATGGCAAAGCAGGTTTGTGACATTTCCGGTTCTTCTGGCATGTCCAGGGGACAGAGTACAGAACACCTCCGCGACTACAAAGTCACGGATCCAGATGCCAAGAAATACGGCTTCTATGACCCCACCAGAATGGGACTCAATTTTGAGATCACCAAGGGCGGGGTAGTCTCGAAAGTCAATAAAGGATATCCTATCGACCAACGATTCAAGGATATCTGTAGGGACAGGGGCATCAAGATACCCGGGCCTATAAAACTAAAAGACGGGACGGAAAAAGAACGCAATACCGTCGCAAATATCATCCTGGGAGGAAGCAGGGACAGGATGCTGCAACTTGCATTCGGCGAACAGAAAGTTGATCTCAGCAAAGGTGCAGACAACAGACACATCACAAGACAACCAGACATCGAAAAATGGGCGCAGGATCAGTACAGGATGATGTGCAGGCGATATGGCGAGGATAATATCGTCGCCTTTGTAGTTCATCTGGACGAAAAAAACCCGCATGTTCACTGTACTCTCTTACCCATAAAAGATAACAAAATTTCTTACAGAAAGGTGTTTGGCGGAAGCAAAGAAGAAGCAAGGCAGAAGCTTCTTGGCTTGCATGATGCCATTGCTGAAGTTAACAAAAAATGGGGGTTGGAACGTGGTGACAGTATACAGCAGACAGGTGCGAAGCATCGCACGTCGGAGGAGTATCTGCTTTGGTTGCGTGAGGAATGCAACAAGCTGGAAACAAACCGCGCAAATCTCAATAACGAGGTGGACGGTTTGAAAAACTCTTTGCATTTACTTGAAAAGGAGATACGAAAGAATGAAATAAAGATGAAAGGACTCACGACGATGGTCAACAACCTGACCTCAACACTCAGTGGCATGGAGCGTGAAAAAGAACAGCTTGAAGAAGACATCCTCAATCAAGAGTATGACAAACAGGAACTGGAAAACCAAAAGAAGAATCTTGATATGTTGATGCAGAGTACCCAAGGGTCACTCGATCGCAAAAGGCGTGACTTGGAAGAAACAAAAAATCTGCTGGAGATTCTTAAAAAACAGCATGCAGAGAAACTGCTGCAGGTCAAGGAAACCGACAAACAGCTAAACAGACTATCTAACCTCGTAAGGGAATTAGAAAGCAAACGCGAAGAAATGTGGAAAGGTGCGCTTTCGCTTAATCTGGTACGATACATCTCAAGTGATATAAAGGAGTTATTTAAGGTGTTGGAAAAGTTTCGTGATGATCTGTATTCAAATAATAAATACATAACCGCAGGAAAGTTGGACGACATCATCTCAAATCTAAATATGTCGTGGCTAGCAGACCAACCTGATGAGACTGTAAATGAAATACTAACACTGTTCTTGGGCGATGAGAAAACAACAAAAGCTATTCAGATATCATCTGGCGGTGGTGGTTCAAATTCCGGATGGCGAAAGAAAGATGACGAAGATCTTTTCGACTATATGAATCGTATTACAGCTATGGTGAAGACATCAAGAAGAAAGGGGCTGCGGCTCTAATCACACCTAAAAAATCCGTCACTATCCTCGCGGACAGTGACGGAAAATTAAAATTATGATAAAATAAAAAAAGAAAATTCTTTTAACTATTACTCCGCCACATCAAAATTCTGGCTACGATTGAAACGGTCATGCAGGGCCGAATCGACCCGCTCAGTGACTGGAACATAAGTGCCACCGCCCATGTAGTTCATCGATATGCGGCACACCTGCAAAAGGAAAACTAAAATCGCAAAACCAAGCACAAAAACTAAATATAATCGTTTATGTTCGAAAGCAAAATCAATAATCTTTTGGCCTAACCATGATAGGCCCGTCATACGGGCGAACTTGCTACCAGCATTACACGCCTTTTCGTAACGCTCCTTATACTTAGGATCGTTCTTGTCGGGCATCGGCTCACCCTTGAATAACTTACTCCATCCCATAATAATATATTTTTAAAATTAATCATTAAACTATATCTTCGCACCATTCGCACCAGTCGCACCAGACATACCAGCCTTGAACGATTGCGTGATTCCTTCCGCGAAACCACGGGTACTATATGCCGTTTCACCCTCGGGGATCATCCATGCGGCCAAGTCTGGAACGAGATTCAGACACTTCCATGAAACTGCACCGGCGACCAGCATGTAAACAGCCGTGAAGAACGCTACCTTGATGTAGCCAGCGATATTTGGCACCGTTATCGGCAATAATATACGCTATCTGGTCAATCTGAATAGAAAATACAATATCATACATAAGTAATACATAGAAGCCGACAAAGTATAACATCGCGCCATAGAAATGCACTGTCAGATAGCGTATAAGCCACTTGGCCCAGGCACCCTCCCACTTGGGCAACAGAGAGAACGCCCACTGGATAGGTCCGAAAATAGTCAGCATGCCGAGGCATATCTGCTGGGCAAAGATGGTGCCCCAGAAACCGACACGATACGAGACAATCCCAATAAGAAAGAAAATCTTGTCAATCAGGCAGATAATACCTGCTGCATTGGAATGATACGCTGCCTGACTGGCCTTTTTCCCACCTTCGACAGTCGCTGTTGCATCAAGTGGCGTATCGCCAGTGCCGCCGCCTTCAGTGGTGGCCGCTTTAACAGCATCGTTAGTGCCCGCCACCGAGTTAACAAGAAAGTTTTTCTTCACCATCGACTTGCTAAGAGTCTCAAACTTGCCCTGGACATGCCCGACCTCGATATCATAGAGGCTCTTCGTCCACGAACCGATATTGTTGGGGATGACGGACAACATATCAAGGATGCCGCCGGAAGAATACCACGTACTCATGATGAGAGCCACCGCCACGACTTTCAAAATCTTCAAAGGATCGAACGGCTCACCCTTGTACATCATCTTATAGGCCATGCCTGAGCCGTAGACGATGGAGAAAAGTGCCGCCAGAATCATGCAGGTGGTCAAGATCGTATTGAACGGACCACCACTGCCGATAAACGTAGGATCGCTGAGGAAGTTGTTCGTATGGAAAAGCACTTCGTCCACCTCCTCCTCGAAAAAGTTCGCGCCGACACCCGCACTCAGCAGAGAATCAGCCAATTCTTCATAATTTTCCGTAATTGTTGCCATAATTTTCAATTTTAAAAAACGAAGCAAAGTAAGACATAAAAGACGAGAAAGGGAATAAAAACAAGTAATTTAACAAATTAAACGTGTTATTAAACAAAAAAAGGGAGCAAAAGTGTTAAAAATTTATGTTCCCAGCGCATGCGGTGCATGAGAGGCGATTCCGCTATTTTTATATGATTAAATACATTATTTATTGTGTTGTAAATACTCGTTTATATCCTTGCTCGGTGCAAAGCGACTCCTGATATCCAAAACGCCCGGAAGCTGCTCTATCATCCGTCTTGTGGCTTGACTTCCTGCATCGTCATTGTCAAGAGCCAAATAGATAGGCTGTTTGATGCCTCTCAATTGCTCGATAGCAGCAGGTATATTAACAATGCTATTCAGGACAACATAATTGTGCCGGACACCACCGGACAAGGAAGCGAACGACAGCATGTCCATAAAGCCCTCAAAAACGACCACTGGGGCATTTTCCAGTCCGAAATGGGTAGTTATACCCTTCGGGCTTGATCCTCCCTTAAAACGCTCGCTACGTAGTTCATAGCCTCCTTTATCGTTGCCGTAAGCCAGAGCGTAAAGGTAACTGTCACCATCACAGAAGGAATAACGTGCTTCCTGCAGGAACTGCTTGGCAATGTTAATGTTTACCTTGCGGCTATACAGATAAGCGAACAGGCCTTTAGACTGTAGTTTAACAACTTCGAACTTAGTAAAGCCAACTTCTTTCTTCTTTTCCCCGTCTGATTCTAATGGCTGGGAAAAGGAAAAAGATGAAGGAGCCCGGCGTTCAATCTCCTGGCATGCCAGCCGGACATCATTCGTGTTAAGGCACCGCATGACCAGATCAATGACGCTGCCGTGCTCACCAGTTGCCAGGTCATGCCATCCCCTGCCATTATCTGTGACTGACAATGAAGGATGGGTGTCTTCCCTCCATGGAGCACGATAGAGGTAGCCGTTCCTGGTTTTCTTCACAGGTTGTCCCAGATAGTCCAGACAGGTATACTTTTCTTTTATCTCTTGTATATTCATCTTTATATTTTTCAAAATGCGGTTACAAAAGTTACAAAGTTACAAATAGCCTTCAAACCCCGATAAACAAAGGGTTTTTGCATGTAACTTTTGTGTAACTTTTGTAACTTTTGAAACTATTTTAAATTTCGTTACGGCGATAGTTACACCTAACTCTCTGATAATCAGTGCTTGTAACTTTGTAACCGTTGTAACCGATTTTTTTATTTCTTCAGAAATCATTTTCGTTGAGTTTTCTTTTGGTTATTCTGATTACCTTGCCAACTCTTGGAGATGAATATAATGTTCCTCCAGCTGAATCTCGCAAAAAATAAGTGAAGCGAGCTGCCTTCTTGGACGCTACCATACCCCAGCCATGCAGTATTTGGCGTATATCGTTTCTTGCAATGGTACATCTGAGTCGGGCAGAAAGCTTTAGGCGGTCACAGAGTTCAATCAACGCGGTGAGGTCATACGTTAAAGTGTCTACCTGTTGTTCGCGCATTATGTCCAACAGAATCTCCCTCAGTTCCTGCTCCAGAGATGACTGACTGTGACGTACAATCTTACGCCAGGCATCTGTATGAATTTGCTCTGGAGCAAACCACAGTCGGTTCTTACGCTCATATCGCATCTGTCTATTTTGGAGAGAATAAAGAAAAAAAGGTATCTCTTTCTTGCACTCATCCAAAATATCTGTGCCTTCTTCTTTCTTAGAGAGAGCAGGCACCTTTCTAACCCAATAGCGGGTGTCATTCGGATCTATCTTTACTGGGGTATATTCGTCATTGCTGCAGATAACTATCTTCAGGAAATTGAATGCAAGCTTAGGGTCTTTGCCCTTCGATTCTGACGGAAGCGTTTCTGCCGTGACAATATTCTTAACTTTGGCATTCTGTTTCTTCCTGTCATTGCTGTCATCGGCTTGTTCCTCAATATAGCCCAGTAATTTACCGACCCAGTAACTGTTGAATCGAGACTCCACAATCTCTGGAGTGAGAGGCAGGGCGTTCTCGCAGAACACAGCATTTAAGAACTTGCAGAACGTGGACTTACCAGTTCCTGTCTCATCGCTGACCAGCAGCAATACCGGCAGTGAATGAAGCGGTTTTTCGTACAGTATCTTGAGATAGTCCATTCCCATCTCATATTGGTCCTGGAATATGTGACGTAGAAGCTTCTCTATATGCTGCCAGTCACCTTCCGTTGGAGTGTGTGAGAGTGGCCTATATATGTTATAGAACAATTCGCCATCTCCATTGTCTATACACTCCTGATAGTTTATATGTGAGGGTATATTGGTTTTTGCAAGATACTTTGGAGCAACCTTCAGTATCATGTTACCTATCTCCTTTCCGTAGTCATTAACGATCGTCGAACTATTTATGTCGTAGAGTGTTTCCTGGCATGTCAGTGGGTCTTTGGCCTTCTTATACCACTTACCACCAATACGTAATAACTTCGAGGCTACCTCTGCAATCTCGCTTTCGTCAACGGCACTATCCTTTTTTTCTTTTCCTCCGTTATCAAGACCAAAGGTCTGTGCTATCTCTTTGATGGCGGACTTGAACTCTTCCTTGTTGCCAGGAGATTGATGATGACTGGCCATGTATGCTTCTATGGGACTGTACCACTTGTTGTTTGTGCCACGCACATAGCACACTTCTCCATACTTCTCCGTATTTCTACGTTCCAGTTCAGATTCCTTAACCTGCGGATACACTAACTTTATGATGTTGATTCCTTGCTCTGTGAGCTTATATAATTTCGCTAAATGCATAATTTCAATTCATTTTTATGTTAATTAATTAAATTAATTACGATAAAACTTTGTGGATTCGGAAATTATGCGTAACTTTGCCTCCGCAACAGATGAAAGTTACGCGGTTTTATTTCCGAACCCATTCCCGAACAGCAATGTCCGGGACTTTCTTTTTATGGTGGCATCGACCTTAAACTGCTCATCGTCAACCCTCCTATAGTTTTAGTTGCTCAGTTCTGGGATTCTCTTTGATGTACTGCAGAGTATCAGTCAATTTGTCGAACTGTTCGTCAGTGAGGCGTGGCCCTTCATAGCCATTTTCATTGTATCTCAAAGAGCGGGCTATCTGGGCAGCGAACACCGTGCGGTTGTGATCACTGAACGATTGACCACCGAAAGACCACATTGTGCCTTTTTCAACTCTCTCTTCGTGGTCGTTGAAGTATTCCTCGAAGGCATCCTGGAGCCATCTGTAACCTTTGTGCATGCCCTCACCTGTGGCATGTTCCCGGGCGTACTGAAGTATTTCCGCCCATTTCTTGTCTGTTCTTGCATCCATAATTATACAATTTTAAATGTTATCAATTGCGTCAACAACAGTTTCATCAAACATTTTTGCATAAATCTGCTCTGTCATCTTTATAGAGGCGTGACCACAGACCTTTGACACTATTTCCATTGGCACACCGGCATTCAATAGCAGAGTGGCCCCGGTATGTCTGGAGATATCCAAACGTTTGGATATCGGGCGTTATCCAAACCTTTCCAATATCCAAACCTTTTTCTTTTCCTCCTGTAAATCAGCAGTATAATTCTCAAAAGGTTTGGATATCATTTCAGCGTTTTAGCAAGCTATCGCAGCCCACATAGAG
>FLNV01001663.1_pt1 | contig 16630 bp, 11 predicted proteins | sample 1140351 | NCBI WGS metagenome assembly FLNV01 (sample SAMEA3878207, study PRJEB12797) | bioreactor metagenome | biome: Moose rumen | place: Sweden | collected 2011-10 | reverse complement strand
TGGGAGGTTCGAGTCGTCGTCTTTTTCGTCGTCGATGCCGTCGGGGTCGATGTCTTCGCCGCATTGGGTCGTGTTTTGGTTTTCCTTTTCCCACTGTTCGCGGATGCGCTGTTCGGCGAGCAATGCGGCCTGTCTGCGTGTTTCCTCCTCTTTCCTTTCGCGCAACCGCTTGAAATAGTTGAGGGTGAGGTTGAACTGGTAGGCGGCGAAGACCAAGAACAGGAAGACTAAGACTATTATGACACCGGCTTTGCCTATATAGTTGGTTAACAGTGTATTGAGCCATAGTCCGACTGCGCCGCCAAAGATAGCGTATTGCTTTGCATAAACCGATAGGAACGCGAAAAACAACGGAAGCCAAACCAAGGAAAGGAGGGCGTATTTCCATACGCTCCACATCTTGATTCTGGCCGTGTCGGTGAGATGCAAGCCGATGAGGGTCAGCAGGTAGACGAAGAAAAACGCCCCAACGCCAAACGATTCCTTGATGAGGGTTTGTGCCAAGAACACGCCTGCACGTCCCGTCCAGTTCACGATATCGATCTTTTGGTTAAAGATTTGATAGCCATACTCTTGGTGATGCCCGCTAAAGAAACTCACCAAATACGAAACCAAGGCGATGCCGAGGAATACGGCCAAGCAGATGAACAGGATGCCGATGAGGTTCTTGATGCGTCCGTCCGACTCCTCTTTCTTATTGGTTTTCTGTTGCTTGGGCTGTTTTTCCTTTTTGGGTTTTTCGGTCTTTTTCGTCGTTTCCTTTTTGGGTTTTTCGTCGATGGGAGTCTCTACGATCTCGTGCAACGTCTCCAAAGGGTCCGGTTCGGCTTGTTTCTTCTTGAAGGTGTTCTCTTTGCGGTTGTTTGCTGTGGCCATATTCTGTCGTCGTTTTGAGGTGCAAAATTAAACAAAATTGTTGGTTATGGGGTATGAAAAAACGAAACAACCTGCAAAATTTGTGAGATTGTTTCGTTGAGGTTGCGTTAGCGCAAAATGGCTTACTTCGGAATCCTGAACATCCGTTTCCAGCGGATGCCGCCGTTTTCCTTGTCCCTTGAAAGCCAGATGAGCACGGGCTTGCCGACGATGTGGTCCTCGGGCACGAAGCCCCAATAGCGCGAGTCGGCGGAGTTGTGGCGGTTGTCGCCCATCATCCAGTAATAGTCCATCGCGAAAGTGTAGCTGTCGGCGGGCTGACCATCGATGTAGATTGTGTTGCCTTGCACTTTCAGGTCGTGCAACTCATAGGCATGGATGACGCGCTCGTAGAGAGGCAACGTGTTGACATTCAGCGCAACGGTTTCGCCTTTCTTCGGGATGTAGAGCGGCCCGAAGTTGTCGACGTTCCACGGATAGAGGTCGGGGCGGTTGGGGAAGAGGCTCGTTGAGGTGCCTTCGCCCGGGGCTTGGATGTTGCGCATCACGGAGGTGACGAAAGGCAGTTTGATGAGTTCGTCGGCCACCTTCGCGCTGATGTTGAGGATGAAGGTGTTGGGGTCGGCGGTGCGGTAGCCCTCGGTGATGTCGTATTTGTCCAAGGTCTGCTTGTTGATGCCGCCAGAGGTGGTCACCACGGTGTAGTTGTGCTGCATGTTTTCGGGTTCAAAGCCTTTCTCGCCATTGATAAACACCACGCCGTTGACGATTTGCAAGGTGTCGCCCGGCATACCGATGAGGCGTTTCACGTAGTTCTCGCGCTTGTCGACGGGGTGGCTGATGACCTTGCCGAAGTTCTGGTGGTCGTTCCACACCGTTTGTCGACCGTATTCGCGCACGAGGTCGTAATAGCTGATGCTGCTTTGGAAGATGTCGCACACGGTGTCGCCGGCGGGATAGTTGAACACGATGGGGTCGTAGCGTTTCATCGTCGACACGCCCGGATAGCGGTGATACGGTAGCTTAATCCACTCAACGTATGACTTCGCCGTCTTGCTGCCCGGCAGGGTGTTGTGTACAAAGGGGAACGAAAGCGGCGTGTTGGGACCTTTGGGGCCGTAGTGTATCTTGCTGACTACCAAATAGTCGCCGACGCGAAGCGATTTCTCCATGCTCGACGTGGGGATGGTGAACATCTCGAATACGTAAGTCCTGATGATCAATGCGGCCACGACAGCGAAGACGATGGCGTCGAACCACTCGCGGGCGGTCGATTTCTTGGGACGGGTCGTCTTGGCGGGGTCATGGTATTTGTCGTCCTTGGCGATGATGGGGAAGAAAACGAAAGGCAAAACGGCGGCCATGCCTTCTTCCCAAACCTTGAACCGTCCGAAGCACTTGCCCATCTCGACGAGCATGAGCAGCAGCATAAAGAAGTTGATGTAGGGGAAGACGATGAAGAACCACCACCAGAATTTCTTCTCTTTCCCGATGATTTTCAGGAAGATGTAGATGTTGTAGTAGGGGATGAGGCTGAGATAGCCCTTTTGTCCGGCGGCCTCGAACTGCTTCCAGCAGAACGCAATCGGGATGGTGAACAGCGCCGGAACGATAAGGATAAACAATAGTAACGACATGATTCTAAGTTGATTTGTTTGCTAACGCGATTTGAGGTGAAATAGTATATCGGAGCGCAAAAGTAGTGAATATTGTCGGAACGGCAGCACATCGGCAGGTCAAAACGCGCCCATCAAGTCCTCCATCCCGAACACGCCTTTCTTGCCAAACAAGAACTCCGCTGCGGCCACGGCACCTATGGCAAAGCCTTGTCGGTTATAGGCCTCGTGGGTGATGGTGATCTTGTCGGCGGGCGACTCGGCGGCCACGCTGTGGATGCCGTTCACCTCGCCCTCGCGGGTCACATTAATATATAAGGTGCGGTCGGCGGGCGCGTCGATGCTCCAACGGTCGTAGTCGCGGTTGGCGGCGAGGATGTCGTTGGCCAGTTTCACGGCGGTGCCGCTGGGCTTGTCGAGTTTGTGGACGTGATGGGTTTCGGCCATCGAGAGTTGGTAGCCGTATTTTTCGGCAAAACGCGCCAACTGCTTGTTGAGCACGAACATGATGTTCATCCCGATGCTGAAGTTGGGCGCGGTGAAGAGGCTTTGCCCTTCGGCGAGGCAGCGCGCCTCGATTTCCTCGAAGCGGTCGTGCCAAGCCGTGGTGCCGACGACGACGGGCAGGTGCAGGTCGAAGCAGCGGTGGATGTTGTCCGCCGCTTGGTCGGGTTGGCTGAAGTCGATGGCGATGTCGGCCTGTTTCAGTTGCTCAAAGCGTTCTTCCCATTCTTGTGGGTTGTCGATGGTGACGACGATTTCATGCTTTCGGGCGAGGGCGGCTTTCTCCACCTCGTGGCCCATCTTTCCGTATCCGATGATTGCTATTCTCATTTTTTTTGTTTTTGTCACAAAACTTACAAAACTGAGAAAACTCTTTTCTTTTTTGTGGAAAGCAGCCAACCGGCCTGCTTTCCTGCGGCAACCCGGTTGGGCGCCGCACCCGTTGAAATTTGGTTTTGCATGTTTTGATGGTTTTGTTATATCAGAAATTCAGTTTGAACGACAGCCCCACTTGGGCGTATTGTGGCATGGGCACAGGCGTTTCCGCAGACCTCAGATACGGGTCGACGCTGAGGCTGAGGTCGTCGCTGATGTCGTAAGTGTAAAGGTGTCCGTCAACGCAGGCATCGATGATTTGGAGTCCGTACCACGCCACGGTGAGGATGGTATAGAACTCAAAATCACGGCGATACGACTCCTTATAGGTTTGCAGCTGGCTGCTTGCATAACGTCCCGCCAATTCGATGGCCTGCTGGCTGGGGTTTTCGAGGTCGTCGGTGCTGTAGAGGTAGGCGTCAAGATAGAGGCGGTAGTTGGAATAGTTGCTGTACGACAGGTAGCCCAAGCCGCCCAAGCCGGCGTACACGATGGGCACCTTCCACCATTTGCCGTTGTAGACCTGTCCCAATCCGGGCAGGCAGGCCGACATGATGGTGGCTTTCTTCGGGCTGTGCGTTTTTCTCGCTTTGGCTTTCGTGGGCGTTTTCTGCTCCTTCACTATGGTGTCGGCGGTGATTTGGGCGTTGCCCACCGTGTCGAACACCACGTTTTGCGCTTCCGTTTCCTGAAAGGCGAAGCATACGAGGATGCCCATAAGAAGCAAGAAGCGGCGCGGCATGGCGTTTATTTGTTGTTGAACAGTTCCATGATGCGGTCAAACTCGGCCTCGTCCTTGAAGTCGATGACGACCGAGCCTTGGCCTTTGATGTTGCGTTTCACCTTCACCTTCGTGTTGAGCGTTTGCGACAGGGTCTTGATTTTGCTCTTGAAGTGTTCGGGGATGAAGTTGGTCTGTTTCTTCTCCTTGTTCGTCCCTTTGGCTTTGTCGGCGAGTTCCTCGGTTTGGCGCACGTTCATCTCTTCCATGATGATCTGCTGGAGGAGCTTCAGCTGTTCTTCCTTGTCGGTGATGTTGATGAGGGCGCGGGCGTGACCCATGCTGATGTGGCCGTCGCGGATGGCGAGTTGCACCTCGGGCGGCAGTTTCAACAGCCTCAGGAAGTTGGCCACGGCGCTGCGGCTCTTGCCCACCTTTTCGCTCACTTCCTCTTGGGTGAGGTTGCACTCGTCGATGAGGCGTTGGTAGGAGATGGCCACTTCGATGGCGTTGAGGTTCTCGCGGTGGATGTTCTCGATGAGGGCGAGTTCGAGCATCTGCTCGTCGTTGGCCACGCGGATGAAGGCTGGAATCTTGTCGAGTCCTGCCATCTTGGAGGCACGCAGACGGCGCTCGCCCGAGATGAGTTGGTATTTGTTGTAGCCGAGTTTGCGGACGGTGACGGGTTGTATCACGCCTTGTTCCTTGATGGACTGCGCCAATTCGCGCAAGGCGGTCTCGTCGAATTCCGTTCTGGGCTGGAAGGGGTTGGTCTCGATGAGGTTGATGTCGATTTCGGCCACGGCACCCGCCACAAAGTCGCCGCTGATGTCTTTGCTCGTGATGTCGGTTTCGGGACTGCCAAGGATCTTGTCGAGTCCGCGCCCCAAGGCTCTTGTGTTTTTGTCAGGCATGGTGTGTCAGTCTTTGGTGGATAGGTTGTTCTTTTCGAGGATTTCGCGGGCAAGGTTGAGGTAGTTGATGGCGCCGGTGCTGTTGGCGTCGTACATGACGATGGTCTTGCCGAAGCTCGGTGCCTCGCTCAGGCGCGTGTTGCGGTTGATGATGGTGTCGAACACCATGTCCTGGAAGTGCATCTTCACTTCTTCCACGACTTGTTTCGACAGGCGCAGGCGCGTGTCGAACATGGTGAGCAGGATGCCTTCGATGTCCAAGTCAGGATTGAGGCGGGTCTGCACTATCTTGATGGTATTCAGTAGTTTGCCAAGACCTTCGAGGGCGAAATACTCGCATTGCACGGGGATGATGACCGAATTGGCTGCCGTGAGCGAGTTGACGGTGACCAATCCCAACGACGGCGAGCAGTCGATGATGATGAAGTCGTAGTCGTCCTTGATGGGGGCGAGGAGCTTCTTCATCATCAGTTCGCGCTCGGGCAGGTTGATCATCTCGATTTCGGCACCCACGAGGTCGATGTGGGCGGGCAGTACGAAGAGGTTGGGCGTCTCGGTCTCGGCAATGACGGTCTTCGGGTCCACCTCGTCGATGATGCACTCATAGATGCTCGTTTCCACCGTCCTCGGGTCGACGCCCACGCCTGAGGTCGCGTTGGCCTGCGGGTCGGCGTCGATGAGGAGGGTCTTGTATTCCAATACGGCCAAACTTGCCGCCAAGTTGATGGAGGTGGTGGTCTTGCCTACGCCACCTTTCTGATTTGCAATCGCTATGATCTTACCCATTTTCAGTCAAGTTTTTCGCTACAAAATTACGGGTTTTGGCGCGAATTATTGTCGCCAGAAGGTGAAAGTTATCAACAATGGGTGAAAATGTTGATAAGTTTTGGCGACGCTGCCGGCATGACGCAAAAAAGGCCGCAGCTTCGTCGCCGCGACCTCGTGTCGGTTGTGTCTCGAAAGGGCTTTAGTTCAAGTTGTCGAACCACCTGTCGATGGCGCTGTCAATCTCGCCTCGGCTCTCGCCTTGGGCGTTGTCGTAGGGACGCGGCTCGGGCTGGTCGTAATAGTCGGCGGGATATTCGCCTGTCTCGACGTAGTTGATGGCGTCGGTGAGGCCTTTCGCGACTTTCTCGAAGTCTTCCTTGTAGAGGAAAATCTTGTGCTTCTCGTAGAAGAAGCGTTGCAAGCCTTCGTCGAAGCGGCGCTTGCTTTCGGTTATGGTGATGTACTTCTCATCGTTTTTGGTTGCCTTTACATCGAAAAAGTAAGTCCTCTTACCTGCTTTCACTGCCTTCGAGAACAGCTCGTCTTTTTCTTTCATTTCGTTTTCTTCCATCATGTCTTTCAATAATTTGATACTTTCTAAATGTTCTTTTTTGTTTGAAAAGTGGGGCAAAAGTAGGAAAAAAATGGATAATGGAGCGATTTATGTGTTATTTTTGCACTCAAAATCCGCAAAGCAATGGAACTGAACCTGAAACGGCCTTTGGCCTTTTTCGACCTGGAAACGACAGGCCTCAATACTGCGCACGACCGCATCGTGGAGATGAGCGTGCTGAAAATCAACGTGAACGGGGAAGAGGAACAGCGCGAATGGCTGCTCAATCCCGAGATTCCGATTAGCGCCGAGTCCTCCTCCGTGCATGGCTACACCAACGAGATGCTGACCGACAAGCCCACCTTCCGCGACAAGGCCAAGGAAATCGCCCTCTTCCTCGGCAACGCCGACCTTGCCGGCTACAACATCCTGAAATTCGACCTGCCGATGTTGGTGGAGGAGTTCCTCCGCGTCGGCTACGACTTCGACCTCAAGGACCGCCGCTTCATCGACGTGATGAACATCTACATGAAGATGGAGCCGCGCACGCTGAAGGGCGCCTACCGCTATTTCTGCCATGCCGAATTGGAAGGCGCACATGGCGCCATTGCCGACACCCGCGCCACCTACGATGTACTCCGCGCCATGCTCGACCGTTACCAAGGCGTCGACTATGAGGACGCAAGGGGCAAACGCTCGCAAGGGCCTGTCAATAATATGGAGCAATTGGCCGACTTCTCGGCTCACCACAAGAACGCCGACCTCTCCGGCCAGATCATCTTCGACGACGAGGGCAAGGAAATCTTCATGTTCGGCAAGCACAAGGGCGAGCGCGTCGAGGACGTGTTCCGCAAGGAGCCGGCCTTCTACGACTGGATGATGAAAAGCGACTTCCCGCGCTATACCAAGCAGGTGGTGACGGCCATCAAGCTGCGCATGGGAGGGAAACGAGTGTGGAAAAAGAAATAATGCATTATAAAATGGGATTTCCTATGAAGAAATTGCTCCTCCTTGCCCTTCTCGCGGCAATCTTGAACCTTTCAGCCCAACCGCTTTGGCTGCGCGACAACGTGATTTCGCCGAAGGGCGACAGAATCGCTTTCTGCTACAAAGGCGACATCTATGTGGTGGACGCCAACGGCGGCAAAGCCCTGCAAATCACTACCAGCACTTCTTACGAGACCTCGCCCGTGTGGTCGCCCGATGGCAAACGAATCGCCTTCGCCTCCGACCGCAACGGCAACTTCGATGTGTTCATAGTGGCGGCTGAAGGTGGTGTGCCTCAGCGGGTTACCACCAACTCCGCTTCCGAAAAACCGTTGGCCTTCTCGCCCGACGGGAAGGAAGTGTATTTCTCCGCCCAAGTCCAGAAAGCGGCCGGAAACGTGCAGTTTGCGGCAGGCTGGATTACGGAATTGTATAAGGTGCCGGTGGAAGGCGGTCGGCCCGAACAGGTGGTGGCCGTGCCGGTATGCAGCATGGCGTTCGACAAGGACGGACAATCGTTCCTCTACTACGACCGCAAAGGCAGCGAGAACGTCTGGCGCAAGCACCACACCTCGTCCGTGGCCCGCGACGTGGTGTATTACAATGCCAAGAAAAAGACCAACACGATTTTGACGACCAACGTCGGCGAAGACCGTGACCCGCGTTATCTTCCCAATTATCAAGAGGTTGTGTTCTTGAGCGAGCGCAACGGCGGCAGCTTCAACGTCTATAAGGCTCCCGCCAACGACCTTGAAAAGGTGGAACAGGTGACGCATTTCGTGACGCATCCCGTGCGTTTCTTGAGCGTGGCCGACAATGGATTGTTGTGTTACGGCTATATGGGCGAAATCTACACGCAACGCATTGGCAGTGAGCCGCAAAAGGTACGCATCGAAATTGTCAACGACCAAGAGCCGGAGCAGTTGGTGAAACAAGACTTCAAGGGCGCGGGCGACTTCGCGCTGAGCGACGACGGCAAGCTGATCGCCTTCGTCTCGCGCGGCGAGGTCTTCGTGACGGGCGTCGATGAATACGCCACCACCAAGCAAATCACCCACACGGCGCAGGCCGAGCGCAGCCCGTCGTTCTCTAAAGACGGTCGCACCTTGGTTTATGCCTCCGAGCGCGACGGCTACTGGAACCTCTACCAAGCCACCATCGAGCGCAAGGAAGACTTCAACTTCGCCTACGCCACCTTAATTAATGAGCAGCCGCTGTTCGACAACGACGGCATCGAGCGCACGCTGCCCTGCTACTCGCCTGACGGCAAGGAAATCGCTTTCATTGAGAATCGGAACGTTCTGAAAGTCTATAATATAGCCTCAAAACAAGTGCGCCAAATCACCGACGGGAGCCAGCACTACGAGACCAACGACCATGGCTTCGACTACGAATGGTCGCCCGACGGACAATGGTTCGCCCTGACCCTAATCACCAACATGCGCGACCCCTATTCCGACATTGGCATCGTGAAGGCCGACGGCTCGATGAAGATTTACAACATCACCGAGAGCGCCTACATCGACGGTAGCCCGCAATGGGTCTTGGACGGCAACGCAATCATCTATCGTTCAAACCGTTACGGTATGCGCTCCCATGCCTCGTGGGGCAGCCAAAACGATGCTTTCATCGCCTTCCTCAACCAAGAGGCCTACGACAAGTTCCGCCTCAGCAAGGAGGAATACGCCTTGCTGAAGGAGACTGAAAAGGGCAAAAAGGACGCGAAGAAAGAGGAATCCAAGGATGAAGGCAAGGGCCAAAAGAAAGGCAAGAATGACGACAAGAAAGACGAAAAACCCAAGGAAGCCAAGAAGATAACCGTTGACTTGGAGCATTTGCAGGACCGCGTGATGCGCCTGACCCCGATGTCATCGAGCCTGAGCGGCATGGCGCTTTCGGGCGACGGCGAGAAGTTCTACTTCATGACCTCGTTTGAGAAGGGCTACGACCTTTGGGAACTCGATGTGCGCGAAAAGTCGATGAAGATCCTGAAGAAGATGGGGCAGGGCGGCGCACGGCTGAAGGTGAAGGGCGACAACATCTTCCTGCTCTCGGGCGGCAACCTCCAGAAGTTGGACAAGAGCGGCAAGTCGACACCGATAAAATATGATGCCACGATGGAACTCAACCTCGCCGACGAGCGCGAATACATGTTCAACCACGTGTTTCTGCAAATCGAGAAGCGGTTTTTCATGAAAGACCACCACGGCGTGGACTTGGCGTTGATGAAAGCCGCTTATCAGCCTTTCCTTCAGCACATTAACAACAACTACGACTTCTCGGAGATGCTGAGCGAGATTTTGGGCGAACTCAACGTGTCGCACACGGGTTCAGGCTATCGCGCCCCCGGCAAAGGCGACGCCACGGCTGAGTTTGGCGTTCTGCTCGACCTCGACCATAAAGGCGACGGCCTGAAAATCGCGGAAGTGGTGGAAGGCGGTCCCTTCGACAAGAAAAACTCAAAGGTACAGGCGGGTTGCGTCATCGAAAAAATTGACGGCGTGGCGATTACGAAAGGCATGGACTACTATCCGCTGCTCAACAACAAGAGCGGCAAGACGGTTTTGGTGACCCTCAAAGACGGCGGCAAGACCTGGGACGAGACCGTGAAACCCATCAGCCACGGCGCGATGAACGAGCTACTTTACACCCGTTGGGTGAAACACAACGAGGAGACGGTGAAACGCCTCTCCAACGGTCGGCTCGGCTACGTCCACATCCGCAGCATGGGCGACGCCAGCTACCGCGACGTGTATTCGCAAATCCTCGGTAAGTATAACCTCTGCGACGGCATCGTCATCGACACGCGCTTCAACGGCGGCGGTCGGCTCCACGAGGACATCGAAATCCTTTTCAGCGGCGAGAAATACCTTGAACAAGTCATCAACGACAGTGTGGCCTGCGTGATGCCTTCGCGGCGTTACAACAAGCCTTCGGTGATGCTCGTCGGCGAGGCCAACTACAGCAACGCGCACGGCACGCCTTGGGTCTACAAGCACAAGCAGATGGGCCGCCTCGTCGGGATGCCCGTCCCTGGCACCATGTCGAGCGTGACTTGGGAGACCTTGCAAGACCCGTCGCTGTATTTCGGCTTGCCCGTCATCGGTTACCGCACGGAACAAGGCAACTGGTTAGAAAACACGCAGTTGGAACCTGATGTAAAGGTGCGCAACACGCCCGAGAAGATGGCCGCCGGCGTTGACGAACAATTGGAGGCCGCCGTCAGGGAATTGCTGAAAGAGGTGCAGGCGTTCCATTATTGGGGGAAATAACAATGGCCTATGGCTTATGGCCAATGGCTTGCCCTTACAGTGTGGTCAGCCATTGGCCATGGGCTATTAGCCATAAGCCCAACGAACAATTTTGGTCTGGATTTTGCGTTAATACGAGAAAAACAAATCCTCATGCGCACGAAAATCATCCTTGTTTTATTGCTCTTCACTACCATGCTTTCGGCCCATACCGTGGTTGAGTACGATGACTATTTCGAGGTGGAGCATGCCTGGAAATTCAAGGGTAGGGATTGCTCCATCACGTTGAATATCAGCACGGATTTGTACGATTACTACCGAAATGACCGCGAGCATTTGGCCTACGTCTACAAGTTCAACGAGGACGAGTTGCCGCCCAATTATTACAGCTTCATGCTGTCGGAGCACGACCGGCCTTTGATGCGGGCATTGGCCAACGAGTTCGGCCGTTATGCGCTTACGGAGAAAGACCAAATAGAGTTGGCACTCAGCTTTGTGCAGTCGTTGCCTTATGCCTATGATGCCGATTCAAAAGATACGGACGAGTATGTGCGTTATCCCGTTGAGACTTTGGTGGATGGCTGTGGAGATTGCGAAGACAAGGTGGCGCTACTGGTGGCCTTGCTTTATGAGATGGACAAGGATTTCGTTTTGTTAGTCATGCCCGAACACATGGCACTTGGCGTGCATTGCGACGGGGTGGAGGCTATCCGTTATTTGATGTTCCAGGGCAAGCGGTATTATTATATGGAAACCACGATGCCCAATTGGCAAATCGGACAGATACCAGAGGATTATCTTTCTGCCAAGATGGAGGCAATCCCCGTCGATGACACGCCTAGCTTGCTCATCAAAGGCGTTCACTTCGAGTCGCAGTCGACTTTTGTTTTCGAGAAGGCCGATTGCAGCTTGCAAGTCGATTTGCACAACCTCGGTCCGGGTCAAGTGACGGACTTGGAGTTGGTTGTACGTGTCATCGAAAAGGTGAAAAACCGTTTGCTGACCGAGCAGCATTATTCGCTTCGCGACCTGCGGGAAGGCGAGTTGCGCACAGAAACACTATCGCTCAAGAGTTTGATTCGGGAGCATAGCATCTTGCAAGTGGAACTTAATGGTTCTGAAGTCGCCACGCAGTATTATGAGGTGGACTTGGACTACAGAAGAATCAGAAACTGATCACTCCACCACGATTTCATCCATAAAAATCCATGAGTCGAAGCCTGCTCCCGGCAAGCCTTCTGGAAGTTTTCCTGGATTTTTCACCACGATGCGTAGGTAACGCGTTGAAAGATTGGGTGTCTTAAAGCTCTCGTGGAAGATGAAGTTGCCTTTCTGCTCGATTTCGGTCTGGATTTCAAAAGACTTGAAGCGTTTGTAGTTTTTGCCGTCATTGGAAGTGTAGATCTCAACTTCGTCGGGGCGCAGAATCCAGTCGTGGGCATTAGCCAAAAATCCAATATTCAGCGCGTTGACCTTGGTCCATTTCCCCAAGTCGATTTCAATGTCGGCATCGGTGCCATAGAAGCCCTGCCAATGGCCGTCCTTGTAGTCGTCGCTGCCAAGAGTGCCGTCCACAAGGGCACCGTCGCCGCCACCGCTGTATTCGGGGCGGTAGTTGCCTGCCGGACTGTTGAGTTGCTTCAAGCGGCCCATGCCTTTGTGGTAGCGGAAATAACGCTCGGCTGAAACGGCTTCGCCCATTTCGTTGAAGCACGCCGCCTTCACTATGCAGGGCCTTTCGAGGCGGATGGGGGCTTGATAGATGGAATCGGTCGCCGTAACTTCCTTTCCGTCAAGCGTATAATGGATTTCTTTGTCGTCGAAAACGGTCTTCAATGCAATGGCGGCATTGCCGTTGCCGTCGGTGATGGCTTCGATAATCGGCAGGTATTCAATGTTTTGCAACTCTTTGGCGATGTCATCGTACTTCTTCATGTTGACATCAAGCCAATAGGGGCGGCTCTCGATGTTCCACACCTTGACGTATTCGTTTTTCAGGTCGTGCAGCTGGCCGACGAGTTCCCGAATCATGCGTTGGCTTTCGGCGATGTTGGCTTCGCTGGGCTCGTTGCAGGTGCGGTAGAGTTGGCAGCGGGCGATGTTTCTTTCGGCGCACCATTTCATGCGATGCGCGGCATAGAGGGCGTCGTCGAACACGTCGGCGTTGCGCTTGACGGCTTTCCTGCGCTCGCCCAACTGCTTCGTCAGCAAGGCGAGTTCGGCCATCGCGTCGATGTTGCGTTGCTCAAAGTCGGCGTCGACCCAAGCGGGATAGAAGGACGTCATGGGTTCGGTCAGGGCACTGAACTTCCCGATTTCGTCGAATTGCGACAGCTGTGCTATCTCGTCCAAGGTCAGCAAAGGCTCGGTGACCAAGCAGCCGAAGCCTTGCGCGGAGAAGTTCTCCTCCACATGGCGGCCTGCCGTTTCGGTGTCGTCGCCCATGATGGGATTCCAGCTCATCTCGGCTCCCAAGGCAAGGCCATACAAGGCACTGTTGATCAGCGACTCGCCGAAGTCGTCCCAGCAGGTGTTGATGACACCAAGCGCACCGTTTTTGTAACCGTCGCGACAGAGGTTCGTGATGTTGGAAACAAACTCGTAATGCTTGGGCCAAACCCGTTCCGAAAGGCTCACGCCGGGCGCGACGAAGAAATTCCGCCCCGAATCCTTGTAGGGTTTCAAGAAGTCGTTGAAGTCGTCCTTGGCCACATAGCTCCACGCGATGAGGAAGATGTCTTTGTCCAAATTGTCGAGGATTTCGGGGTGCTGGTCGGCGATGTCGCCCCACATCATCACGCGCTTGCGGTAGGGACGCAGCATCCGGTTGACGCGGTTGACGTGCTGGTAGTAGACCGTCTCGGCTCCGAGCGAATCCACATACGCCTTGGCGCGGCCATGTCCGAGGCTTTCCGTCTCGTCGCAGTTGATGTTGAAATACGGTGACTTATAGGCTCTTGCCACCTCGCGGAGATGGTCTTCGAGGAATTTGTAGGTGTCGTTGTTGGCGGGGTTGAGGTTCCATTTCGTGTCGGCCAAATGGCTGTAGAAAGGATTGCAGAGAATTTCCTCGAAATGCCCGAAACATTGTTGGTTGCCAATGATTTGAATGTGATATGGCCTGCAAAACGCTTCCAATTCCTTGATTTCGTCGGCGGTGAAGGCATCGGCGGGAGCGATGTCGGGATGGCATTTCGTCTTGAAGGTGTGCTCTGTATAGAGCGAGAACGCATTGAGTTTATATTCAGCCAGTTGCGGGATGAGGCGTTTGAGGTAGTCGACGGTGACGATGGGCCCACGGCTGATGTCGTCTTGCCAGCCGCGCAGCTTGAAGTTGGGCCAGTCGGTGATGGTCATGCAGGGAATGGCGATTTCGTTGCCTTTGCTTTGCAGGAAGGCGTAGCGGTAGAGTTGCTTGAGGCTTTGCGTGGCGTAGAAAAGCCCGGTGTTGGTTGTAGCTTCAAGTTGAATGAAATTGTTATTGATGGTCAGGCAGTAGGCTTGGTCTTCGTTTTCGCTCACGCCAAGGTGGTCGGTCTTGAGGAGTTCGATATAGTGCTTGCCTTTCAACAGTCCGCGCGACGACATGATTTCCTTGCCGCTGATTTGTTCCAAGTCGGCGCGAAACAAGGTCACAATCTGGCTGATTTCGGCATCGGAGGCGTCGTAGGTGAGGACGACGTTCTCGTCCCAAACGAATTGTCCCGCATGGGTTTCGACTTGCTGCGGGGTGGGGAGGATGTGGGTGTTTTGCGCCGAGGCGTTCATGCCGAGGGCGCAAAGGCAAAGGATGATAAGGAGCTTGTATTTCATAACGAGGGCAAAAGTACGTTTTTTTTCGCAAATCATATGCTTTCCGTCAACAATTGACTTCGACGGATTATCATTTCAACAATTCAACAATCAACAATTCAACAAAATCCATATCTTTGCCCCCAAAATTCTAGAACTATGATACGACTGGAAATCTGTGCCAACGGCATCAAGTCGTTGCAGAACGCGATGGACGGCTGCGCCCAGTGCGTTGAGTTGTGCGAATGCCTCGAAGTGGGCGGTGTGACACCGTCATTCGGCACTTTGGCGAAGGCCATCGACATTTCATTTATCCCGATGCGCGTGCTCATCCGTCCGCGACCGGGCAACTACATCTACGACGACGAGGAAGTCGAGATGATGAAGACCGACATCATGCTTTGCAAGAAACTTGGCTTCGAAGGTGTGGTCATCGGAGCCTTGAACGACAAGGGCGAACTTAACGTGGAGACGATTAAGGCCTTGATGGAGGCCGGAGAGGGACTGAAGTTCACCTTCCACCGTGCCATCGATGCTTGTGTGAAGCCTTTCGAGGCGGTCGAAAAACTAATAGAACTCGGCTTCGACAAGATCCTGACCTCGGGCGGCAAGCCCACCGCCTTGGAAGGCGTCCCGATGATTGCGGAGATGCAGCTGCGCTATGGCGACAAGATCGGCATCATGCCGGGCGGCGGCATCAATCTCGGCAACGTGAAGGACATCCTCAACATGACGGGTGCGGTGCATTGCCACGCTTCGCTCGCGCATTGGGTGCCGCGCTTCAACGAGAAACTCTATCCGAACCAAAAGGACGCGACCGGTGCCACGATGGTCTGGACCGAGTCGAACCGCGACTTGATTTACGAGATGGAGAAAATGCTGAACCCGTTTTAGTTCATCACAAAACCAACAAACTAGCAAAACCATTTCTAAACGGCACGGCAACCGCATTGCCGCCGAAAGGAGCCGGTTGGCGACTTTCCTTAGAACACAATGTTTTGTGGGTTTTGCAAGTTTTGTGAGAAAAAGAATAATCGCTATGAAAAAAGTATTGGTTTTATTGTATTTTGCGGCGTTTTTGGTTGGCTGCCAAAAAGTCGAAAAGCCCAACATCGCCGTGCAGCTCCTCAACCAAGGCTGGACGCTTACGGGCGACACCTTATCTATTAATATGCAGGTCGATGTGCCCTCGGTGGTGCAGCAGAGCCTCTATGAAAACGGCCTCATCCCGCATCCCTACCTCGGCACGGTGGAAAACGACCTTTTGTGGATTTCCGACCATCCTTGGGATTACACCCTGCATTTCGATGCGGACAAGGATTTGCTTGAAAAACAGGTGGTTGAGCTGGAATTTGACGGCATCGACACCTACGCCGAAGTGAAATTGAACGGTGAAAAACTGTTTTTCGCCAACAACCAATTTCGCGCTTGGAAACACGATGTGAAAGACTTGCTGAAAAAGAAAGACAACCTTTTGGAAGTGCATTTCCCGCGTTATGACAGCACACAATTGGCTCTGTATGAGCAACATCAGCCCCGACTGCCCGAAAAATACGCCGTCTCGCGCAAGGCACCCTATCAGCATGGCTGGGACTGGGCACCGAAATACAAGAACGTGGGCATTTGGAAACGGGTGCAATTGATTGGTTGGTCGAATGCGAAATTGCAAAATGCTTATGTCGTAACGGAAAATATTGATAACGAGGTGGCTACGATGCGTTTTTGCCTTGATATGGAAAGTAGGGCAGATGGAAATTATTTAGTGGAAATTTATGTCAATGGTGAGAAATACAGCGAGGAAAATGTTCATTTGGATAGCGGCTTCCAGTCTGAAATCTTTGAATTTGAAATCTTAAATCCAGAATTGTGGTGGCCCAACGAGATGGGCGAACAATCTTTGTACGACTTTGAGGTTCGTTTGAAAAAGGATGGCAAAGTACTGGATTCCAAAAAGTTCAAGTCGGGTATTAAAACCTTAGAGATGGTCGATGAGCCTGACAGCATCGGGCGGGCGTTCTATTTCAAGGTGAATGGCGTGCCGATGTATGCCAAAGGTGCCAACTATGTGCCGGAGGAGATGATTGAGACTTGGATCAATGCCGAGAATACGCTACGTCTGCTACGTCAAGCCAAAGACGCTCATTTTAACATGTTGCGCGTGTGGGGCGGTGGCATCTATCCTTCGGATGATTTCTTCAACATCTGTGACTCGTTAGGCATTTTGGTTTGGCAAGACTTTATGTATGCCGGCACGATGTACCCCTACGACGAGG
>FLNV01000800.1_pt1 | contig 16662 bp, 10 predicted proteins | sample 1140351 | NCBI WGS metagenome assembly FLNV01 (sample SAMEA3878207, study PRJEB12797) | bioreactor metagenome | biome: Moose rumen | place: Sweden | collected 2011-10 | reverse complement strand
CGTACCGTTCTTCTGCAGACCACGGGTCACATCGTACATGTGCAGGTAAGCCTGAACGTGGCAAGCCACGAAGTTAGGTGTGGTTACCAAGTATGTAGAGCGGATAGGTGTGTCACCGAAACGCAGGTGCGAGCAGGTGAAGCCGCCCGACTTCTTCGAGTCGTAAGAGAAGTAAGCCTGGCAGTACTTGTCGGTGTTGTCACCGATGATCTTCACAGAGTTCTTGTTAGCACCGACGGTACCATCGGCACCCAGTCCGAAGAACTTAGCCTGGAACATACCCTTGCCACCAAGAGCAATCTCAGGAACCTCAGGCAGCGAGGTGAAGGTCACGTCGTCGACAATACCAATGGTGAAGTGGTTCTTGGGCTCGGGCATAGCGAGGTTGTTGAACACGCTGATGATCTGAGCGGGTGTGGTGTCGTGAGAACCGAGACCGTAGCGGCCACCCACGATAAGAGGACGATTCTCTACCTCGTAGAAGGCGTCCTTCACGTCCATATACAGAGGCTCGCCGTTTGCACCGGGCTCCTTCGTGCGGTCCAGGACGGCAATCTTCTTCACCGTCTTGGGAACAGCAGCCAGCAGGTGCTTCACGCTGAACGGACGATAGAGGTGAACCGAGATCATACCCACCTTCTGGCCGTTGGCGTTCAGGTAGTCGATAGCCTCGCGGGCAGCGTCGGTAGCCGAACCCATCAGGATGATCATGCGGTCGGCATCCTCAGCTCCGTAGTAAGAGAAGAGGTGATACTCACGACCGGTAATCTTAGACAGCTCGCCAAGATACTTCTCAACCACCTCGGGCACAGCATCGTAGTAGGGGTTGCAGGCCTCGCGGTGTGTGAAGAACGTCTCGGGGTTCTCAGCAGTACCGCGGGTGATAGGACGCTCAGGCGACATAGCGCGGTCGCGGAAGCGTTTGATGTACTCTTCCTTCACCAGCGGACGAACATCCTCCTGGTCGAGCAGCTCAATCTTGTGATACTCGTGAGAGGTGCGGAAACCGTCGAAGAAGTTGACGAACGGCACGCAAGTCTCGAGCGATGCCAGGTGGGCAGCAGCAGTCATGTCCATAACCTCCTGTACAGAACCCTCGCAGAGCATGGCGAAACCAGTCTGGCGGCAAGCCATCACGTCCTGGTGGTCACCGAAGATACACAGCGAGTGGCTGGCCAGTGTACGGGCAGAAACGTCGAACACACAAGGAATCAGCTCACCGGCAATCTTGTACATGTTAGGAATCATCAGGAGCAAGCCCTGAGAAGCGGTGAAGGTAGTGGTCAGGGCACCAGCCTGCAGCGAACCGTGAACGGCACCGGCAGCACCAGCCTCTGACTGCATTTCCTGCACACTTACGGTCTGTCCCCACAGGTTCTTGCGACCGCGGGCAGCCCACTCGTCAACGTGCTCCGCCATAGGCGAAGACGGGGTGATGGGGTAGATAGCAGCTACCTCCGAGAACATGTAACTCACGTGAGCTGCAGCCTCGTTACCATCACAGGTGATAAATTTCTTTTCTTTAGCCATTGTTTTTGATAAATGTATTAAGTGAATAATGTTATTTGTATATATACTGTTTAATTATCATCATCGGGTCGGCCATCTACAGGTTTCTTTGTTGCAGCCTCTATCAAATCGCAAAGGGCATTAGCCCTTTCTTTATAGAAAGTGTTAAAATCATCGTTTCTGAAAGCCACAATATCTATGGCATGAGAGGCTACGAAGCTGTTGTATGTGGCGGAATCAATATGAAGTCTGCGTTCTACTCGTTCAGAATATTTGCTTGGGGCATCACCTTGTATGAAGCGGTTGCTTCGTGCATATAGCGGTGTTTTGTTTATTACAGAGTTCCACAACTCCGGTGATATGCCTTGTTTCATGCAATAATTCTGGGGGAATATGTGATGAATATCTGTTGCCTCATCTACGTAAGAAGCGAAATCCATTTGTCCTCCGGAAACGAAATCTGTTGCACCGTTTTTTAAGATGAGTGCCATGACACCCTTATAAGCTGCACTATTACGTGTATAGAGGTGTTGAAGACGTGTGTAATGGAAGTTTGAACGGACAATAGTTTCCGGCAGTTCTTCACCTCCTTTTGCCCATTTCATCATTCCCACAACATCGTTTACATAACGTGTTTCATTAGCTCCTCCATACAATTCGCCAAACACCCCACACCAAAACCATTGCTCAAGTTTTGATTTGTTGTTCGCATCGAACCACAAGTTCTTGTCAATAGCATAAAGTGTTGCCAAAGGAATCAATTGCGATGTGTACGGCAAATCCACGCTCGTAAATATCTTTTGCTGTTTAACAAATTTTATTGCGGCATTTATTCCTTCTATAAGAGCCTCCTTATATTTGCGATAGTCAGAAAGCTCAAGAGAAAGAACATCTTTCTTTTTGCAACTCACGCCTATACGCTCGCCACGGACAAATTTATAGTAATTGGCAAGCAAAGTGGAAGCTGTTAAAAAATCAACTCCGGTAAATGCAGGCTGATTGCTCTTGAACTTCAGAACATTCTCATTTTTCAAGTTCTCCCAAATATCATCCCAGTCTTTCCGCAACTGGAAACCTTCAGCAGCAAAAGAAGCAGTAACCAGTTCAAAAACTGTCAGAGAAACACCTCCTTGGTTCACATTCTCAAAGACCTGACAAACGGCTTCCTTAGGAGTGGAACTTGGAAGTATGATAAGGGGAATTCTATAGTTTGCAATAGTATTCACTATTTTCGTATAGAATTCTGTGTACTGGTCGGCCACTTCTTTGTCAAAGTTATGATACTGCAGATAGCCCATTTGCCATTGCATCGATGCACTTGTATCAAAAATGATATTTACTGGGAAGCATCGATTCTCATATTCTTTTTCTGTTGAGGACAAATCAAGTTTAATATCACGTCCAATGTTTTCCTTGATGATTTTACTCTCAGGTACGGAAATAACACCGTCAACTCTATCTGTGAGGGTGTTAAGACATGTTGGTATGTGAAGATAGTAAAAGCGCAGTATTTTTTTATTCTTCCCTTCACTAATCTCAACCGGTTTCTTACTGAAGACAGAACGGTATATGGAAGTAAAGCGCTGCTGACCATCCAAAATAAGAAATCTTGGAGACAATGATTCTTTTTCAGAATCTACGCCTTCAACAACTCGATATTTAAAATGCAAGTCACTCCCTGTATTATCAAGGAACATGGCAGCACCAATAGGATACCCATTAGTAAGACTGGCAATCAACATCTGAATACGCCTGTCATCCCATACCCAGCCCCTCTGAAAGTCTGGCAACTGAGTTTCTCCCTTGTCTATGCTTGAAAGTATTTCGTTCAAAGATTCACCATTCGTTCCTGTCATATTATTTCTTTATTTGCGCGATTTGAATATGTATGATTATGCTTCAATGTTCATCAGTTTAAAGAACTCTTTAGGCTCCAAAATGAAGTCCTCCTGCGGAAAGTCCTTCTTGTTGCGTGTTATGATATAATCAGCTCCTGCGCTGACAGCAGAGAAATACTGAGCATCGTCCTCGAAGTCCTTGCCTCGTTTCAGGAGGGAACGAGTTACAACCGTTTCCCCAACAGTAACTATTGTTACCAAGGGGAGTAGAGCCGTTAAACAATCAAATATGTCTTCTTTGCTGAAATCATATTTCTTTAGTGAATAGGCAGAAGTGAAAAAGGACAAGTCAGCGACAAGAATATCGAACTTCTTCTCCTTTCCCAACTCGAACAAGATCTTTGCATTACGCCCAAATGGTATTCTGGCCGTAATGAAATCTATAATAATATTTGTATCGACAAATACTTTCATAGTGCGAGATAGTCTTTTATTCTCCCCTCTGCATTCACCTTTTTATAATCGAAGTCTTCTGGAACAGAAAATCGTCCACTCAGTTTTTCTATTTCCTCACTAATTTCAATCTTTGTCGGCTTGTCAAATAGCGGCTTCACCACGCGTTTCTTTCTCCGTGGCGAAATGCTTTTCACGTATGCATCCACGTCGGCCAGCAACTTGTCGCTGAAATAGTCCAGCTCGGAATTTATTGATGTTCGCAACTCTGATGTACTCATAATCTTTGCTCCTTTCTTTTTTGTCATTTCATATCTCCTGACCAGCCGTGACCTAAGTCCCAATGGTAGTCGTAGACGAACTCGAAGTAGGGTAGGGAGAACTCTTTCTCCAGCAATGCGCCAAGCTCCTCTTCTATGGGCTTTGCCCACTGGCCAACAAGGACAATGAACTTATTGACGTTCCATGCCACGCGTCCGCGAGGAACCTGCGTATAGTCGCCAGTGAATTTTGTTTCTTCTTGCTTTGCCTCTGCCCGGAAATGCTCTTTTGCCCATACCTGCCGATGCAGCTTCGGGTAGTTGATGAAGGGCAATCCTTTTTCGGCCGCCTCTGTAGTCATCTTGGGCGTCAGCTCCTGCTTGCGCACACCGAAGAGAGCCTTTTCTTCTGGGTCATACCAGAAGATGCCAACACAGGGCATCTGCTCGTCAAATGCCTGCATGTCAGCCATCATAGCCTCGTGTTCCTCTTTCGATAGTTGCGTCATGTTTTTTTTATTAATACAAAAATCCCAACAGCCACAGTGGAATCTTGTTGTCCTTTCCAACTTCTGTGTTATATCGCGCATAGATGGTGTCGGGCGAATACCTTATTTTGCCATGTGCATCGGCATCGCATACACGGAACTTAAGATGTTCGTCCACCATATAGTAGTTGTCATGGCTGTTCTGGTTGACCTTATGGTCCTTCCACATCGAGTTGACGAAGAATGTTTCCATTGCCTCCTGCTTCTCCACATGTATGGGATATATGGCGTATAGCAGGTTCGAGTTGTGCAGCATGACCTTCGATGGTTTCTTTGGAAAGTCCTCGCCCACGGGGTATATCATGTTCAGCAGTCGGGCGTCGGTCAGGTACTTGATGTAGTTCATCACCGTGGCGCGGCTGGTCTCGATCTCTTGTGCCAGCTTCGACACGTTGGGCGCCTTTGCGCCCTGTTCGGCCAGCATGTAGAACAGTTTTTTTATCTTCGTCAGGTACTTCAGTTCAATCTGCTTGATTATCAGGATGTCCACCTCGGTCATCATGTTCATGGTTTTAAGCAGGTTCTCGCTGTAGTTTCGCTGTTCCTGGAAGAAGGGGTAGAAGCCGTGGTGTATGTAGTCCTGGAAGTATAGTTTCGGGGAGACATGCGATAGTATGTCGCGGCATATACGCTCATGGTCGGACAGAATCTCGTTGAGCGTGTAAGGGCGGAAGTTGTTGTCTGTCAGAAGGTTCAGGAACTCGCGGAACGAGTAGCCCCGCAGGTTGTAGCTTTTTGCTATGCCGTTCAGCTCGGGGTTCTCCTCCTTCAGGCGCATGACGCTGCTGCCCGTGAAGACTATCTTCAGTGCCGGGCACTCGTCGTAGCACCGGCGCAGTTCACGGCTCCAGTCTGGATGCTTGAACACCTGGTCTATCAGTAGCACGCGTCCGCCCTGGCAATAAAAGTCCTTGGCAAACTCAGCTATGCCACGTCCCTGGAAGTAGAAGTTGTTCATGTTGATGTACAGACACCGGCGGTCGTCGGGCCCGAACTTCTCCTTCGCATGCTGTAAGAGGAATGTTGTCTTGCCCACACCCCGTGTTCCCTTTATGCCGATGAGCCGACAGTCCCAGTCCACCTCGTCCATCAGTGTGCGCCGGACGGGGGCTGTGGTATGCTCCACGAGATATTTGTGTGTGCGGAAGAATGACTCCACTGTATATATATTATGTATAATAATTATATTGGCTGCAAAGTTAAAGAAAAATTGCCATATTGCAAAGCAGATATGGCAATTTTTCCTTATTTTTAGAGTTTCTAATTAACTAGCAAGGCAACAGGCTTGTCAGCGTGTCCCCTGTCCATACGGTCTCGTCAGCTTCAGGCAGGCAGTAGCACGACAAGTGCCACGAGAATGACGGCTATGACGAGTAGTGCAATCTTTCCCCACTTGTCAACCAGCTTGCGTCTTCTGATGGCTTTCAGGCTGTCGCGCTTGAATTGCGTGGCAGAGTCAACACGGTGGTGATGGCTGTGATGGTGTTTCTCGTTTTTTGACATTTTTTTTTTGATTTGTTTTTTTTGTAGTTGTCTTGTTGTGGTTGTCTTATTGTGTATATGCATGTAGGCAGAGTCCTATTGCATTACGGGTGTCAGTGTGACCGGCGAGTTCAGTCCGCTGGGCATGGGTGTCCATTGGTCGTACAGTGTTTTCTTGTAGTTGATGTCCACTACGTTGATTTCCTTCATCTTGCGCCATTTCACGCCGCGCCTGTCCAGGTCGCGTATGCGGTTGGCGGGCAGGTTGGTCACCTCAATGCGTAGCAGGTTGTCCCCCTTCTTCAGTATGCCCTGCCCAAAGCTGAGGGTGAACGGCACGCTCCATGCGCAGCCTACGAACTGTCCGTTGATATACACTCTGGCCGACTCGCGCACGTCGCCCAGGTCCAGCTGCCACGCCCTGACGTTCTTTAGCTGCTTCTTGCTCAGTCTGACGTGGGTTGTGTAGATGCCGGTTCCCATGGTTACGCTTGCGCTGTCGTCGAGTGTCTCCCACGTCTGTGGGCTGTCCAGTGTGAAGCTCTTGGCCACTCTGGGGGCCTCTTCTGTGAATGAGAGTGTCCAGGGGCCATTGATGTCGATGGCAGCGCCTAACTTGGGAGTGAGGATTGAGAATGGAGCGGCGTCGTAGCTTTCTTTGCCATTCAGAGCCAAAGGCGTGTCGTATGTCTGCAGTATCATCGACTCGCCGCTGCGCAGGTCTATTTCAAGTCCGTCCTGGTTGAACGAGGCTGGAGCAATGGTGCCGTTGAGAGGATTGAACCAGCAGGCCGACTTGAATGTGACGGCCAGCGGCTGGCGTGTCTTGACGTCGTTGGGGGTCAGGTTGGCTATGAAGTAGTGGTAGCCGGTGGCGTTCTTGCGGCGTATGGCCTTCAGCCCCTCTTGTGTCTTCATTGTCTCAGGCTTGGCTGCGCGTGCCATGGCGGTAGCGTCAATGCCGTACATCACTTGTGCTCCCTGACGTTTCAGCTCGCCGATGTGCTGTCTGACGGCCTCTGGCATCTCGCCGCTGCCGGGGATGATGAGGCCCTTGTATCTGGTGCCGCCCGGCGTGACGAGTTGCTTGTCTGGGCCGCAGGTGGTCTGCATGAGCAGTCGCTCAGAGATGTAGTCGCAGTCGAAGCCCGCGCGGTCTATTTCGAGTATGGCGTCGCGGAACTCCGGCATCAGCTTGCCCATGGCGTGTATGGAGAACTGCATCAGCAGCTTGCCTGTGTTCTTCTTCCACGCGTCGCGCACGGGTAGCAGCACGAGGAAGTCGTTGTCTGGCAGCCCCATCTGCAGGAACGACTGGCAGCGCTCCACGTACTGCATGAAATAGGGGGCGTCGCGCCAAATGCTGTTGGTGGGGCTCATGTCTATAGAGGCGTAGAACTTCCACCCCGGCCACGGGTCGTCCTTTGGCGAATAGCAGGTGCCGTGGAAGAACATGTGGTTCACGCCGGCGCAGAACATCAGGTCGATGTCGGGCTTCAGTTGCGAGAGCGAGGTGCGGAAGTGTTCCGTCAGCCAGGTGAAGGTCTCGCTGCTGGTGTATGGCTTGCCGCAGATGTGTGCGGCAGAGGGTGCATACTTGAACATCGAGTAGTCAGAGTCGTTCTTCTTCGTCTTGCCTGGGTCTGTTCTCAGTCCCTTGATGCCGAAGTTGCTCAGTCCGAAGCCCTCTATCTCGGGTATGTCCACGGCCGCGTAGCAGTCGATGAGGTTGGCTGGCGAACCGTGTGCCTGGTTGCGTGTGATGGCTCCGTGCGAGTGTGCCCAGGCCGTCCATTGCTCGGTGAAGTTCTCCAGCAGCAGGTCGCCCAGTGTCTCGCGGTAGTCGCTGAGCACCTTCACGTCGCCGTCGAGCAGTTCGGGCAGTTTTGTCTCCAACTTGTACCCGCGTCGCTTTTCAAACTCCTCGAACAGCGTGGGTGTCCACGTGGCATCGGCCACCTCGTACGAGTCGTTGAAAAACGTGTGGGGGTAGGGCGTGTGGGTTCTTTCAAAAGCCTCTTCGATGTGCTTCAGGTAGTTGCGCACAGCCTTCTTGTCGAAGTGGTCTATCACCAGTCCCTCGCCGCCAGGTGCTGCGCGCTTTACGGCCATGATGCCATACTTGGCGTAGAGGGCGACGACGCGCACCCTTCCGTCGTCTGTCGGTGTAGCCGTCTGTATGATCAGCTTGCTGTTCTTTCTCTGTTTGTCGGGCAGGGGCAAGGCTTCGGTTAGCTTCTCAACGTCGCCCTTCGTCATCACGCTGTCAACGAACAGCATTTTCGAGGCGCTCTCTTCCAGTGGCACCCACGGCCCTCCGAAAGGCCAGCCTGTGCCAGTGGCCATGTCTATCTCTACGCCCTGTTCCTTGCCTATCTGCTGCGTGTAGCGCAGCATCTCCATCCACTGGTCAGACAGGTAGGGTATGTCGTTCTGCTCGTTGTTCTGTACGCTGTAGAGGGGCGTGATTTCCAGGGCGCCAATGCCGTGCTGGGCATACTGGCCGATGCTCCACTTCAGGTTGTCACGATCCACTGCCGAGCCCAGCCACCACCACCTGCTGCCGGGTTTGGCCTCTGGTGTCGGTGTAGGCCACTGTTGCGCCTGTGCGGTGCCTGCCAGTGCCAGTAGGGCGGCCGCTGTACATAAGTGTGCAAATAGTCTCATGGGGTCAGTGTTATGGCGTTACAATACTTAAATTCTTCACTTTTCACTCTATATCAGCGGCATACCCATGTCGGCGCATTGCTGCCGCATGTCTTCGGGCCACACCGATGCCTGTATCTCGCCTATGTGCGCCTTGTGCAGCATGACCATGCAGAGTCGGCTCTGCCCTATGCCCCCGCCTATGGACAGCGGCAGCCGTCCGTCCAGCAGCTGGCGGTGGAAGTACAGCTGCTGGCGCTGTTCCTGGTGTTCCAGGCTGAGCTGTCTCAGCAGTGCCTCGCAGTCCACGCGGATGCCCATCGACGACAGCTCGAACGAGCGTCCCAGCACGGGATACCATATCAGTATGTCGCCGTTCAGTCCCTGCCGTCCGTTTTCGGCCGTCGTGCTCCAGTCGTCGTAGTCAGGGGCGCGGCCGTCGTGCTTCTCTCCGTTGCTCAGTCGACCGCCTATTCCGATGAGGAACACGGCGCCATACTCGCGGCAGATGGCATCTTCGCGCTCGTGTGCCGACATGCCAGGGTAGCGCTGCAGCAGTTCCTCGCTGTGTATGAAGTGTATCTTCTCCGGCAGGAACGGCTCCAGTTCGGGATAGCGTTCGCAGGTCAGGTACTCCGTGCGGCGTATGGCTGCATAGATGCGTTCCACCACGTTCTGCAGGAAGCTGAGCGTGCGCTGTTCGCGCGTGATGACGGCCTCCCAGTCCCACTGGTCCACGTATAGCGAGTGCAGGTTGTCCAGCTCCTCGTCGGCACGTATGGCGTTCATGTCGGTGTATATGCCGTGGCCCACGGGCACCTGTTGCTCGGCCAGGGTCAGCCGTTTCCACTTGGCCAGCGAGTGTACTATCTCTGCCCGTTGCTCGTGCATGTCCTTGATGGGGAAGGTGACGGGCCGTTCCACTCCGTTCAGGTCGTCGTTGATGCCCAGCCCCTGCAATACGAACAGGGGAGCCGTGACGCGGCGCAGGCGCAACTCTGTAGATAGGTTCTGCTGGAAAAAGTCCTTTATCAGCTTGATGCCCTGTTCGGTCTGGCGTGTGTCCAGTAGTCGTCTGTAGTGTTGCGGTTTGATGATGTTGCTCATTGCTTAAAGTTGTTTGTACGGTCCTTTTACCTCGAGACGTCTTGCTGCTGTCTCGCTAAAGCCGTTGCAAAGATAAGGCAAATGCACGAAAATTCAAAAAAAACGCCCTTTTTTTTGTCGGTCTCGCCAAAATACCTTACCTTTGCACCCGATTTTGCAATGTAGGGGCCCCGTAGCTTAGCTGAATAGAGCGTCAGATTCCGGTTCTGAAGGTCTTGGGTTTGAATCCCAACGGGGTCACTTTTTTCACAATCGAAGCATAGCGAGTTAAGGATTACCACAAACGTTCTCTTTCCTTTATTCCCAAATTCATTAGAATTAAGAGCCTTGAAACTGCATGAGTTTTCTGCACTTTTAGGGCGGGAGAGGCGGTGCTTTGTTGAGATTTATCCCGCAAGTCAACGTGTTGTTTTCCGTGTGCGCGCCAACAATGTTTCCGCGCCTCTGCAGTTGTGCCTCCGTTGCACCGCAGCGGGGCCTCTGTTGCGAGGTAACGGGGCCTCCGTCACTGTGTAAAAGGGGCCCCGTTGCGGTCTAACTGGGCCTAATTTGCGGTGCAAAAAGGCTGTTGTTTTTCTAACGGCCTGACGTGCAATGATATAGCAGAAGTGCCCCAGAATTGCGTATTTTGGTGCCGCTTTCGACTTGCTCCAGAATATTCGATTCTGGAGGTGGATAGTTGTGTTAAAGTTTTCTAATTGGCCATGGGCTGACGCGCTTTTCTGGTTGGCCGCGGACCGACATACAATAAAAATGCGGCACGCGCGTTATTAATTAGGTATGCGAGGGTCTTTCCACACATTAATATTAATAGCGGGCAGTCTGCTGGCGCTGGCCTCATGCGGCCCTGATGCCGCCATGCGGAAGGGCGACAAGTTCTATGCCATGGGCGAATACTACGACGCAGCGGCACAGTACCGCAAGGCGTATGCCCAGACGCCAGCCAAGGAGAAGGCCACGCGTGGACAGCGGGCGCTGCGGCTGGCCGACTGCTACCGGCGCATCAACTACTCGCAGCGCAGCATAGCTGCATACAACAATGCCGTGCGCTACCGTCAGGCCAAGGCGCAGGACCTATACTACCTGGCCCAGCAGCAGCTGAAGAACGGTGCCTACAAGGCCGCCGAAAAGACGCTGCGCGAGGTGATGGACAGTCTGGAGGCCGGACTGGTTGACGACAAGCCCCACGGCGACTCGCTGACATACGACCAGCTGCGGGCGCTGGTGCGCGACGGCCTTGAGACGGCCGCCACCGCTGCCGACGAGAGGGCGCGCGGCTCGAAATATACCGTGAAGCGCCAGGACCTGTTCAACAGCAGACGCTCTGAATACTCGCCGGCCCTGTGCGGCGACGAATACGACCAGCTGTATTTCGCCTCGACGCGCAACCAGGCCGAGGGCGACGAGTACAGCGGCATATCGGGCGTGAAGCCTGCCGACATCTTCTTCGTGCAGAAAGACGAGCAGGGGCGCTGGCTGCGCCCTGAGCAGGTGGAGGGGGGGCTTAACACAGAGCTGGAGGAAGGCACCCCCGCCTTTTCGCCCGACGGCAAGACAATGTACCTGACCGTGTGCCCCACCGACCCCGTATCGCCACGCTATGCACAGATAGCCACGTCGCAGCGCAGCGATGCCGCCTGGGGGGCAAGCAAGATACTTACGCTGTCAAGGGACACCCTGTCGCTCTTTGCCCACCCCGCCGTGTCGCCCGACGGCCAGTGGCTCTACTTCACCAGCAACATGCCGGGTGGGGTAGGGGGGCTCGACATCTGGCGCGCACCGCTCTACCAGACGGGCGAGGTAGGAGCCGTGGAGAACCTGGGCCGCCCCATCAACACCGAGGGCGACGAGGAGTTTCCCACCTTCCGTCCCAACGGCGACCTCTACTTCTCAAGCGATGGGCACGTCGGGCTGGGTGGACTGGACATCTACATAGCCGAGCCAGACACCTCGCAGGCCAGCGGATGGCTGTTGAGCCACCCGGGCTATCCGCTCAACTCGCAGGGCGACGACTTTGGCATGACCTTCGAGGGACTGTACAACCGTGGCTTCTTCAGCAGCAACCGTGGCGATGCGCGCGGCTGGGACCATATCTATTCGTTCGAGAAGTCTGAGATACAGCACACTGTGAAGGGCTGGGTATATGAGACCGACGGCTACGAGCTGCCCGAGGCCCTGGTCTATATGGTGGGCGACGACGGCACCAACCTGCGGCTGAGCGTCAAGGGCGACGGCTCGTTCCAGCAGGAGCTGCAGCCGGGTGTCAGCTATGTGCTGCTGGGCACATGCAAGGGCTACCTGAACCACAAGGAGGAGGTGACGGTAGTGCAAGACACCATCAGCGACGAGCAGGTGCTGCAGTTCTCGCTGGCCAATATCAAGGCACCGGTGCTGATAGACAACATACACTTCGACTTCGACCGCGCCACGCTCAGACCCGAGTCGTCGCTGGCCCTCGACACCCTGGTGCAGTTGCTCAACGACAATCCCAACGTGACCATAGAGCTGTCGGCCCACACCGACAACCGCGGGTCTGACGAGTACAACCGCCGACTGTCACAGGCCCGTGCCGAGAGCGTGGTGGCCTATCTGATAGCCCACGGTATCAAGGCCGACCGCCTGACGCCTGTGGGCTACGGCGAGCAGCGACCCAAGACCGTGCGGCGGCGGCTGGCCGAGCGCTACGCATGGCTGAAGGAGGGCGACGTGCTGACCGAGGACTTTATCAACGCCCTGAAGGACGACGAGCAGAAAGACGTGTGCCACCAGCTGAACCGACGTACCGAGTTCCTCGTGCTGCGCACAACGTATGGCATGTTCGACGCAAAGGGAAAGTAACAGCGGCGTTTCTTTTGGCACAACATTTGCAGTCTGAACTGTGTGATAATTTAACTACAGACACCAGACAGCAATGCAAAAAGGTAACATCGGGGTTACAACCGAGAACATCTTCCCCGTAATCAAAAAGTTTCTCTACAGCGACCATGAGATTTTCCTGCGCGAGATGGTCAGCAACGCCGTTGACGCCACCCAGAAGCTGAAGACCCTGCAGGAGAAAGGCGACTTCAAGGGCGAGGCGGGCGACCTGACGGTACGCGTGGCGCTCGACAAGGACAAGGGCACCATCACCATCAGCGACCACGGCATAGGCATGACCGAGGAAGAGATAGACAAGTATATCAACCAGATTGCCTTCTCCGGCGTGAACGATTTCCTGGAGAAATACAAGGACAACGCCAACAACATCATCGGCCATTTCGGACTGGGCTTCTACTCCAGCTTCATGGTTTCGCGCAAGGTCGAGATAGTGACCCGCTCGTACAAGGAGGGGGCCAAGGCCGTGAAGTGGAGCTGCGACGGCAGCCCCGAGTTCACCATTGAGGACGCCGACCGTGCCGAGCGCGGGTCGGATGTCATACTGTACATCGACGACGACTGCAAGGAATACCTCGACCGCGACAAGCTGCAGCAGCTGCTCGACAAGTACTGCAAGTTCCTGCCGGTGCCCGTGGCCTTCGGCAAGAAGCAGGAGTGGAAGGACGGCAAGATGCAGGACACACAGGAGGATAACATTATAAATAATGTGGAGCCGCTGTGGGCCAAGCAGCCTTCGACGCTGGAGGACGACGACTACAAGCAGTTCTATCGCACGCTCTATCCCATGCAGGACGACCCAATGTTCTGGATACACCTGAACGTTGACTACCCCTTCAACCTGACGGGCATACTCTACTTCCCGCGCATCAAGTCGAACCTCGACCTGCAGCGCAACAAGATACAGCTCTACTGCAACCAGGTGTTCGTGACGGACCAGGTGGAGGGCATCGTGCCCGAGTTCCTCACGCTGCTCCACGGCGTCATCGACTCGCCCGACATACCGCTGAACGTCAGTCGCAGCTACCTGCAGAGCGACCGCGAGGTGAAGAAGATCTCCACCTATATCACCAAGAAAGTGGCCGACCGCCTGAAGGCAATCTTCAAGGCCGACCGCAAGCAGTACGAGGAGAAGTGGGACTCGCTCAAGCTGTTCATCTTCTACGGCATTCTGTCCGAGCCCGATTTCTACGACCGCGCCAAGGAGTTTGCACTGTTCAAACAGGCCCCCCTGTCGTCCCCCGAGGGGGACACAAATGCCCACAATGCAAATGAAGCCCCCACGGGGGCAGTAGGGGGGGCTTATTTCACCTTCGACGAGTACAAGACGCTCATCGAGGCTTCGCAGACAGACAAGGACGGCAACACCATCTTCCTCTATGCTACCAACGTCGAAGAGCAGTACTCGTACATAGAGGCTGCCAAGAAGAAGGGCTACTCGGTGCTGCTGATGGACGGTCAGCTGGACGTGCCCGTCATGCAGCAGCTGGAGCAGAAGGTGGAGAAGTCGCGCTTCACACGTGTCGATAGCGACGTGATAGACCGCCTGATTGTGAAAGACGACACTACCCACGAGGCTCTGCCGCAGGACCAGGCTGACAATCTGTCAGAAGTGTTCCGTGCCTGCCTGCCCAAGCTGGACAAGACGGAGCTGATGGTGCAGGTGGCAGCCATGGGCGAGCAGGAGCAGCCTGTGGTCATCACTCAGAACGAGTGGATGCGCCGTATGCACGAGATGGCCAAGCTGCAGGCTGGCATGTCGTTCTATGGCGAGATGCCCATGTCCATGCAGCTGGTGCTGAACAGCGACCACCGTCTGGTCAAGGAGATACTGTCCGGTCTCGACTCTCAGCTTTCGGCTCAGCTGCAGCCCATAGAGTCTGAGCTGAAGGGACAGGAGGCCCGTCTGGCTGCCCTGCGCCAGCAGCAGGAGAAGAAGAAGACCGACGAGCTGACCCAGGAGGAGAAGGACGACCGTGCCAACACCGAGAAGACCATTGATGACCTGAAGCAGCAGAAGACGGGCATCCTGAGCGCCTATGCCGCCAAGCAGCCCGTGGTAAGCCAGCTCATCGACCTGGCTCTGCTGCAGAACGGACTGCTCCGTGGTAAGGGACTTGACGACTTCATCCGCCGTTCCGTCGAGCTGATAAAGTGAGTCGCCCCGACATCGGCGGCAAACACGTACACACACGAACGTTAGGCATAGCCTGAACAGTTAAGACTGAAGCGCAATCTCTACAAGTGAAGTGGAGATTGCGCTTCTGTCATGACCGCCCTTTTAACTAATCTCGGCAGGATTTGTGTGGTGTATGGTGTATCCTTTAGTGGCCTGGGTTGTATGTATAGGGATTGGTGGTTACGCCGCCGTCAATCATTGCCGCAAGAGCGGTCTGAAGTGCCACCGATGGCAGCGCTATTGCCATGGCCCGCTGTGGCAGTGATAATACCACCAGCAATGACGATGTTACCACAGTTTCCGGTACCTGGTCCACCACCGATAGCTGCGCCACCCCAGGTGGAGGTGGTATTGTTCGAGACATTAAGCTTGCCGTCGCCTGCGTTAAAGCAAGAACAAGCGATGGAGCAAAAGTAGTGGTTTTGCAAGAAACAGCCAAATAATTCTTTGAAGAATTTGCACTGTGTCAGATTTTTATTGTACCTTTGCCGCCAAGTAAGCCAACTATTGACCTAAAAGCACAACACCATAATAAGACAGATGGAAGAATATATCGTCTCAGCGCGCAAATACCGCCCCATGACCTTCGGCTCGGTGGTGGGCCAGCAAGCCCTGACCACCACGCTGAAGAATGCGGTGCGCTCGCAGAAGCTGGCACATGCCTACCTGTTCTGCGGTCCGCGGGGTGTGGGCAAGACCACCTGCGCGCGCATTTTTGCCAAGGCTATCAACTGCCAGAACCCCACCCAGGACGGCGAGGCCTGTGGACAGTGTGAAAGCTGCATGTCCTTCAACGAGCAACGCTCGCTGAACATCTTCGAGCTGGATGCGGCCTCGAACAACTCAGTGGAACACATTAAGACCCTGATGGAGCAGACACGCATACCGCCGCAGCTTGGTCGCTACAAGGTGTTCATCATAGACGAGGTACACATGCTATCGACAGCCGCCTTCAACGCTTTCCTCAAGACGCTGGAGGAGCCGCCCGCACACGTCATCTTCATTCTGGCCACCACCGAGAAGCACAAGATTCTGCCAACCATACTGAGTCGTTGCCAGATATACGACTTTGAGCGCATGTCCGTACAGGACACCATAGCCCACCTGAAGCAGGTGGCAGCAAGCGAGGGCATCAGCTACGAAGAGCAAGCCCTGGCCGTAATAGCCGAGAAAGCCGACGGCGGCATGCGCGACGCACTGAGCATCTTCGACCAGTGTGCGTCGTTCTGCCAGGGCAATATCACGTACCAGAAGGTGATAGAAGACTTGAACGTGCTGGATGCCGACTATTATTTCCGCATGGTAGATCTGTCGCTGCAGAACAAGGTGAGCGACGTGATGGTGCTGCTGGACGACATACTCTCGAAGGGCTTCGACGGACTGCACCTCATAGGCGGACTGGCCAAGCACGTGCGCAACGTGATGATGGCGCGCGACGCGCAGACGCTGCCACTGCTCGAGACGAGCGACGAGATGAGGCAGCGCTATCAGGAGCAGGCTGCCCGCTGCAACAACCGCTTCCTATATGGGGCGCTGAAGCTGCTCAACCAGTGTGACATCAACTACCGCCAGAGCGGCAACAAGCGGCTGCTGGTGGAGCTGACCCTGATACAAGTGGCACAGCTGACGCAGCCTGACGATGCCGATACCAATGCCAATGGGCCTCGGCCCAGACGACTGAAAATCCTGTTCAAACTACTGGTGGCGCAGCCTCAGGCCCCGCAGGTGGCCGATAAGGGCTCGTCCACCCCCGCAACCGCAGCCCC
>FLNV01000031.1_pt1 | contig 16664 bp, 10 predicted proteins | sample 1140351 | NCBI WGS metagenome assembly FLNV01 (sample SAMEA3878207, study PRJEB12797) | bioreactor metagenome | biome: Moose rumen | place: Sweden | collected 2011-10 | reverse complement strand
TCTCTTCTTCTCTTGAAATACATGTCAACATGTATTACATTTAAATCTTTGGCTTCATAACTTGGTTCAATACTTCTTGATGCGGTATGAACTGCATTTTGGACATCTTTTCATGTTGTATAAAAATTTTAATGAGTAAAACTAATTCTTATCTATACTTTTACTCAATTTTAGCAACCTAAAATGTCCATTAAGCCTTATTTAATATAAAATAAAAATCAGGATTTGCGGTTGCTTGTTCTGATTTTTTTTAAATTGCTTATTTTTTGGAGATGGCCAGATTTGCACTGGCGTCTAAAAGACATAATCCGTAACGTCTACCACTATAGTTTATCTTTTGGCGGATAAACACGCACAGAGTTTGATATACTCAAAGCTATATCGGACTTTTTGCCCTACTTGCTAAGGCACGCCCTACTAAATTTCGCCTTTGTACTTAGTAGGAGTCTGTGACAAAGGTTGGTACGATCGCTAAACTAAGCATAGTTTAAAACGAAAGCGTTAGCTCTAGCTAACAAATTTTTTCTGTTTGCATTTTTACATGCTGAACGATTATTTTTGATTCGGTACGCTCATCGAATGGTGGCAATTATTGATTATGGAAATCTTCTATCGAGTCTAAATTTCATCCCCATATCAATACTATTGATTGTAAAAATTTGGAAGAGAAAATCAAGGTATTATATATGTTTTTTTCAAGAAATGTTTGATAAAATAAAAAAAGTCCTTTAAAATTTGCATTTTTTTTGATTTTTGAATATAATTAGGTTAGCGGGTTGCTTATAGCCAGTAGCATACATATATTTAAAGACTATTGGTTACCAGCTATTAGCTATCGGCAAAAAAATTTTATTTCATAAAAATTTGTAATGTTAAATTACCAACAAAATGTAAAAGATTTAGAAAAACTTTATTCTACAAATTTAAAGTCTGGATTGACTGAAAAATGAGTACAGGAGAGTAAAGAAAAATATTGAGAAAATGAGATTAAATCAAAAAATAAAATCAATCCATGGAAAATATTTCTTGAACAATTCAAAAGTTTTTTGATTTTGATTTTGCTGTTTGCAATTGTGATTTCTATTTTGATGTGAGAATGGGTAGATGCAATTGTAATCGCAGTAATTGTAATTTTGAATTCAATACTTGGTTTCGTCCAAGAATATAATGCAGAAAAATCAATTGAATCATTGAAAAAAATGTCAGCATTGAAAGCAAAAGTAATCAGATGATGAAAAGAACAATTGATTGATTCATCGGAGTTGGTCGTTTGAGATTTGATTATTTTTGAAGCATGAGATAAAATTTGAGCAGATGCTCGTTTGGTGCAGGCGATGAATGTAGAAGTGGCAGAAGCTGTGTTGACATGAGAATCTGTGCCAGTAGTAAAAAATATTGATACAATTCATGAAATTGTACCATTGTGAGATCAGTGCAATATGGTATTTTCAGGTACTGAGATTACGAAAGGTCGTGGGTCTGCGATTGTGACAAATGTGTGAATGGACTCTGAAATAGGAAAAATTGCATGAATGCTCCAAGAAGCTCCAGAAAAACAGACACATTTGCAAAAGGATTTGGATGCATTGAGTAAAAAATTATGAATTATAATTTTGATTATATGTGTGATAATATTTTTAGTAGATGCATTTACATGAGAATGATTGCAATTATTCAAAAGCGCTTTGGATACTTGAAATTGGAAAGAGTGGTTATTGTCGCTCAAATCAGGATTGTTTGTCGCAATAGCTTTGGCAGTAGCAGCTATACCTGAATGATTGCCTGCTGTCGTCACTATAGCACTTTCTATCGGAGTAAAGAGATTAGTGAAAAAAAATGCATTAATGAGGAAACTCGGAAGTGTAGAGACATTGTGAGCTGTAAATGTTATTTGTACAGATAAGACATGAACATTGACCAAAAATGAGATGACAGTAAAAAAACTATATGTTGATGGAGAAATCTTTGATATGTCATGAGTTGGTTATTTTGGGCATGAAGCACACAAAATAAATTATGAAGAAATAAAACATGAACATGGGATTTCCAGACTTTTGAAAATATGACTTTTGTGTAATAATTCTGCAATAAGTTGAAAAGATGTCATTTGAGATCCTACAGAAGTTTCATTGTTAGTTAGTGCATTGAAATGATGATTAGATAGACAAAAAGAGGAGTCGGAGTATAAATTGGTTGATGAAATTACATTTGATTCTGAAAGGAAATTAATGACAACGATTCGCCAAAGATGAAAAGAGTTTTTGATGTTTACAAAATGAGCACCAGAGATGCTTATTGATAGATGTTCTCATATTCTGATTAACGAAAAAGAAGTAAAAATAACACCTGCTTACAAAAAGAAAATTTTGGAACAAAATGAAAAGTTTGCAAAATCTGCATTGAGAGTTCTGTGATTTGCATACAAAAAAACAGAAAAAATTGATATGGATGAAAATAATTTAGTATTTGTTGGACTTCAAGCAATGATTGATCCACCAAGACCAGAAGTAAAAGATTCTATTGCAAAATGTCATGATGCATGAATTAGAGTAATTATGATTACTTGAGACAATGTGGTGACAGCTAGTGCAATTTGAGCAGAATTATGATTGACATGAAAGGCTATTGAATGAATAGAATTGGATAATATGTCTGATGAAAAAGTGAAAAAGCTTTTAAATGATGTATCAATTTTTGCGAGAGTTAGTCCAAATCATAAACAAAGATTGGTAAAACTATTGAAAGCAAAATGAAATGTAGTAGCTATGACATGAGATTGAGTAAATGATGCTCCAGCTTTGAAACATGCAGATATTTGAGTCGCCATGTGAATCACTGGTACGGATGTAAGTAAAGAGGCGAGTGATTTAATTTTGCTTGATGATAATTTTTCTACAATAGTAAATGCAATTCAAGAATGAAGATGAATATATGATAATATTAAGAAATTTGTAAATTTTATGTTTTCTACAAATTTCTCTGAGATCTTGATTATATTTATTGCTAGTGTATGCGGTATGCCATCGCCTCTTTTGGCAATACAAATTCTTTGGTTAAACTTGGTTACAGATTCTTTGCCAGCATTGGCATTGTGAATAGATCCAAAGGCAGATGATATTATGACACGTAAGCCAAGGAAGAAATGATCAAAAATATTGGACAAAGAAATGATTATTAGTATTTTGATGATTGCAATATTTGTCACTATTTGATGTCTGTCGTTTTTCATGATAAATGTATGAGATATGAGTATAGCAAGGACATGAGTATTGCTTTTGTTAGTAATATTGGAGATGTTGGCTGTATTTATAGTTAGAGCAGATTATTGAGTAAAATTTTTGTCAAATAAATGGTTGTTCGCAGCGGTGTTTGCATCTATATGATTGACGTTATTGGTAGTTTATATACCATTCTTGGCAAATATTTTTGATTGTGTAGCTTTAAGATGAGTTGATTTATTAGAGATGCTTATCATTACTTGAATATGAATTATTTGAGCTGTTATTTGGCATAAAATAAAGAAAATTAAATTTATAAAGAAAAAAATATTACAATAATTATTTATATTAAAAAAACAAAATTATGAAAAATTTATCTAATATTAAGAGGGTAGCGGATGATATTAAGACTATCACAATTCAATGAGCAACTAATATTGCAAGGGAGGCTTGTAAAATAATGGAACAGGAACTTCGTAATTGAAAGTTTGAAAATCATGATGAATTATCAAAATTTTTCAATGAGGGTTCACAGATGCTTATAGATGCTAGAGAAACTGAACCATTACTTCGTAATGCAATGAAATATGCAAAATCAAAATTGAAAGAATGAGCAGATGCAAATAAAATTGCTGATGCTTTTTGAGAATATTTATCATGGATTGTAAGAGAGGAGTGAATAAGACCACAAATCTGAGCAGAATTGATTCATGGATGAGATATAGTGTTTACTCATTGTCATTCAAAATCAGTAGTAGATATTTTAGTAAAAGCATGGAATGATTGAAAAAAAATTCATGTATATAATACAGAGACGAGGCCATTGTATCAGTGAAGAAAAACATCTATGGATTTGTTGGCCGCATGAGTACCAGATACAATGATTGTAGATAATTCTGCTTGATTCTTTGTGGATAATACTATGTGAAATACAGTTGATATCAAAGAAATATTTTTATGATCAGATTGTATAAAACCCGATTGAACGGTGATAAATAAAATCTGAAGTTTTTCAATTTGATTATCAGCATGGAACTCTTGAGTCCCTTTGTATGTGGTTTGAAGTTTATTGAAAGTTGATACTATGGATAAAGTATGAATAGAAACAAGAAGTGGAAAAGAATTGTGGCCAGAGGCACCAACTTGACTTGATATAGTAAATTTTGCATTTGATAGGATCCCTCACAAATGTATTACATGAATAGTCACCGAATTTGGTGTAATTAGATCAGAAAATTTGATGAGAGAAGTAAAAAAACATTATCCTTGGATGCTGGAATAATTTATAAAATGGTATCCTTTTTAAACGATGATGATTATTTAATTGAGAAATGGTCAGAATATATATTATATCACAAAAATGAATTATAGCAATTCAAATAGAGATTATAATTCATTTTTTTTTGCTAAAAATGGTAATTTGGAGTATAATTGATTTAGCGGGTAGCTTAAAGCCTATAGCTAATAGCAGCTATAAAAAAATCCTCTGCTATTAGCCATCAGCCATTAGCTATTAGCAACCAGCTAATCTTTATTTATTATTATATAACAAACATGACAATTGAAGAACTTATGCAAACTTTAACTCCTCACCAGAGAGCTTATATTGACCTAAATCTCGGTGATAAAATTACAAATGGTGATTATATGTTGGCTTCTTACCATTTGGTTCCATCTGCAAAGAGGAATATTTTACAAGCAGCTTGTGAAGTGGCAAGCGAGTCTAGTACTGGTACAAATTTCCCAGTAAAGACAGAGACACCTTATGCAAGGCTATTGAATGCTCTTGTTTATGATGTAAATTTGGAAGATAATATTGTAAAAATTGCTTTTCCATGGAGATTGTTTGATAGAAATGGAAATGTGCAAAATATTTTTACCTATATCGCATGAAATATTTTGTGAATGTGAGATATTTCAGCATTGAAATTGATTGATGTGTGGTTTCCACCAGTAATGTTGGAGCAATATGATGGACCAAGCTATACATTGGATGATATGAGGAAATATTTATGAGTATACAATAGACCAATTCTTGGTACAATTATCAAACCAAAGATGTGACTTAGCTCTGCAGAATATGCTGAGGTTTGCTATGATTTCCGAGTTTGATGATGAGATTTTGTAAAAAATGATGAGCCACAAGCTGATCAAGATTTTTGTCCTTATGAAAAGATGGTAGCTCATGTAAAAGAAGCTATGGACAAAGCTGTAAAAGAGACATGACACAAAAAAGTACATTCATTCAATGTGTCTGCTGCAGATTTTGATACAATGATTCAAAGATGTGAAATAATTAGAAATGCCTGATTTGAGCCAGGAAGTTATGCTTTCTTGATTGATTGAACCACAGCATGATGGATGGCTGTCCAGACACTTAGAAGGCACTATCCAGATGTATTTATTCATTTTCATAGAGCAGGACATGGAGCATATACTAGACCAGAAAATCCAATTGGATATTCAGTGTTAGTCCTTTCTAAATTTGCAAGATTAGCAGGTGCAAGTGGAATACATACTTGAACTGCTTGAGTAGGAAAAATGGCATGAACTCCTGGTGAAGATGTGACAGCTGCAAAAGAAATTAGATATTTCACAGAGATGTGACATACTTTTGAGCAGTCTTGGACAAAAATTCCTCCACAGGATGAAGATTTGCTTGAAGTAAATGCTATTGACAAGAAAAATATGGAAATATTAATTGATGATAGTTGGAGATGAATGAAAAAATGTTGTCCAATCGTTTCGTGAGGATTAAACCCAGTACTTTTGAAACCATTTATGGATTTGATGTGAAATTCTGATTTTATTACTACCATGTGAGCTGGTTGTCATGCACATCCAGATGGAACAAGAGCAGGAGCAACAGCATTAGTTCAGTCGTGCGAAGCATATCAAAAGTGAATTGATATCCATGAATATGCCAAAGATCACAAAGAACTTGCTAGAGCAATTGAATATTTTGAAAAGAAATAGATTAGTCCCTGGTCGGCAGTCTACAGTCACAAGTTCTTGATCGCTGTAGGCTGAAGACAGTAGACCGATGACTAAAATTTTTATAACTTATATATAGTAATTATGAAAAATAATGAAATGAATGAATCAAAAATTGATGTAGTTAATTCAGGTTATGATTTTGAATGATTTGGAGATGATTTATATGATGATTTTGTTAATAGTGAAGAATCCCAAATGGAACCAGTTAATATTGAAAATTTTGATTTTACTAAAATAGATACAATAGTGAAATCTGGAGATTATTTATGATTGAAGGACTATTTAGATGAATTAAATGATGATCAAAAGGTGGAGGCGAATGAATATATACATGCAAATTTCCCTGAGTTTTTGCAGGATGAAGAATGAAGTGTCTTTGAACCTATGAAGTGAAACACAGGGAGAGATAAGGAACTTTTTGATAATTTGGATAATAAGACACATATTAATAGGATAAATATAAAAGATGAATTGTGAAAAGCATTAGTAAACTCTTATAAAAATGCAGCATAAATTTTAATTATTAAAACAATAAAAATGACAAAACAAAAAAATTCTTTAGATGTAAAAGTAAAAAAAATACATATTCAAGATTGAGAATCACAGATTGTGGTATTAAACGAAATTGATGCTGTAGAATACTGATTAAGTCCTTATGACAAAGTAGAACTTTCTTGTGGTAAAAATACTATAGTGGTAAACTTAGATACTACCAAAAAATTAGTTAGACCTTGATATGTTTGAGTTTTTAAAGATGTGGTCGATAATTTTCCATTAGAGAATGATCAAATTGTAAAAATAAAATATACAAGGAGATCTAATACTGCTGTAGAAGCGATAAAAAAGAAAATGCAATGAAAAAAAATCACAGAAACTGAAATTAAAGCAATCATAAAAGATATTTCAGAAAATAGGTTAGTAGATTCTCTGATGACTTATTATGTTGCCAGTAGCTTTTTTTATCCGACAAGTAATAAAGAAATATCATTGACAGCCAAAGCTATGGCTGAATGTGGTTCTATGTTGAGACATCCAAAATGAGCGATAGTGGCAGATAAACATTGTATCGGTTGAGTTTCTGGAAATGAAACGACAATGATTACTGTACCACTTATTGCATCACTTGGAATTAGGTTTCCAAAAAATTTTTCAAAAGCTATTACATCGCCAGCAGCCACATGAGAATGTGTAAATGTTTTGATGGATATATCTTTTGATAAGAAATGAATTGAAAAATTACTTAAAGATATAAATTGTTGTTTAGTTTGGTGATGAAGTTTGGATATTGCACCGGCAGATGATAAATTAATCCAAGTAGAAGCTCCACTTGGAATTCAAGATAGGGCAAAAGTAGTCAGTTCTATCATGGCTAAAAAATATGCTATGTGAATCACTCATTCATTGATTGATATTCCAATGTGACCGACAGCAAAAGTAAAAACAATGAAAGAAGCATTGGAATGGAAAAAAATGTTTGAAGAAGTTTGAAAATGACTTTGAATGAAAATGTGTGTAGTAATCACAGAAGCAAAACAACCTATTTGAGCTGGAGTTTGAGCAGTATTACAAGTAAGAGAAGTGCTTAGAGTATTACAACAACACCCATTGAGACCTATGGATTTGGAAAATAAAGTAATTTTGCTTGCTTCAAAGATAATTGAAAATGTTTGAATGGCTAAATGAGAAGAAGCAAAGAAATTAGCATATTGACAGCTCGTTTCTTGAGAAGCTCGAAAATATATGCAAAAGATTATTAAAGCTCAAAACGGAAAAAATCCAAATATTAATTCTGAAGATTTAGTCCTTTGAAAATATTCATATGAAATAAAAGCAGAAAAAGATGGTAAAGTAAAAAATATCAATATGCATGATTTAAATTCTCTTTGTAGGACATTGGGATCTCCTTTGATAAATGAAGCATGAATTTATTTAAATAAAAAAGTTTGAGATAAATTTAAAAAATGAGATGTTCTTTGTATATTTTATGCGATGGACACTGATAAACTTGATGAAGCAAAAAGAATTATGAAAGAAAAATCGTTTTATACATATTAGCTGATAGCTGATAGCTAATGGCTAATGGTAGAGAAGTTGTTGTTAAATTATATTTATATTTTAATTATGAGTAATGCCAGGGATTATAGCGACAATATGACCAGCGACACAATCAAAAGAGAGATTGATGTCTCTGTACAAAAATGGTGTCAGAATATTGAGATTTAATTGTTCACATGCAAGTCATGAATGGATGACTACAGTTTTGTCTACTGCGAGAGAAGTGGAACGCGCTGTAGGAAATAGATTTGCTTTTTTATTGGATACAAAATGACCCTGAATTAGGACATGAGAATTAAACGAACCAGTTTATTATGAAAAATGACAAGAGATAAAAATAGTTGTGGATCAAAATTTAGTTAAAGATGAAGATACTATGTACATAGATTATCCGCATATTATCAAGGATGTGGAAATTTGAAGCTTAATTAGGATTGAATCATGACTTTTGGATATTAGAGTGACAAAAAAATGAAAAGATTATATTATTTGAATCGCTGAAAATGAGGCAGAAATTACATCAAAAAGACATGTAAATCTCCCATGAATTCCTATCAAATTGCCATGACTTACAGAAAAAGATAAAGAAGATATTTTGTTTGCAATTGATCATAATATGTCTTATGTGGCATTGAGCTTTACTAGGAAACAGGAAGATGTACAAGAATTGAAAGAATTTTTGTATAAAAATTGATGAGCACACTTAAAAGTAATTGCAAAAATAGAAAATCAAGAGTGAATAGATAACGTCTCAGGTATTATCAGAAATGCTGATGCAATTATGGTTGCCAGATGAGATTTAGGTGCGGAAGTCCCTGTAGAGACCATTCCATCTCATCAGATAAATATGATATGAAAAGCAAAAAGGAAATGAAAAAAAGTAATTGTAGCCACACAAATGCTTGAAAGTATGATAACAAATCATTTCCCGACTAGAGCAGAGGTATCTGATATATTCTATGCAGTGTCTCAATGAGCGGATTATCTTATGTTATCTTGAGAGACTTCGATGTGAAAATATCCTATCTCATGCATTGAAGTGATGAATAAGATTATTAGTGAAGCGGAAAAGTATATATAAAATTTCGTAAAGCGAAATTTTAGCTGATAGCGGATAGCTAATTGCTAATAGCCATAATAAAAACTCTTGAGCTATTAGCCATTGGCTACCAGCTATTAGCAAATTATCCCCTTTTAATTATTAAAATAATAAAAATGTTAAAAAAAGAAAAAAAATGTTATGTAAAAACAAATTGTAAAAAAATTGACAAATCAAAGAAATTCGTTTTGTGGTTTGATGAAATTTGAATTGAGGATGTTCCTTTGGTTTGATGAAAAAATGCATCTTTAGGAGAGATGTACAGAAATTTAGTCCCAAAATGAGTTAATATTCCCAATGGATTTGCGGTTACGGCATATGCTTATCGTTATTTACTAAAAGAAACATGAGCAGACAAGAAAATAAAGGAAATATTATCGGATTTGGATACTTCTGATATGGATAATTTGGCTGAAAGATGAAGTAAAGTTAGATCTTTGATTAAATCATTGGAATTCCCTATAGAATTGAGAAATGAAATTATTGAATCGTATAAAAAAATGGAAAAGATTTATGGAAAAAATGTGGATGTAGCTGTGAGAAGTTCTGCGACAGCAGAGGATTTGCCAGACGCTTCTTTTGCTGGGCAGCAAGATACATATCTAAATATATTTGGTTATGAAGATGTGATAGATGCTTGTAAAAGATGCTTTGCCTCGTTGTTTACAAATAGGGCAATTTCATATAGGCAAGACAAAAAATTTGATCATTTTTCAATTGCATTGTCCATTTCAGTTCAAAAAATGGTAAGATCTGACTTGGCTTGTAGCGGAGTGATGTTTTCTATTGATACAGAGTCTGGATTTAAAGATGCAGTGTTGCTTACTTGAGCATATGGATTAGGAGAAAATGTGGTACAATGAGCAGTGAATCCAGATGAATGGTATATTTTTAAACCATCATTGAGAAAAGGTAAAAAGGCAGTCCTTTCAAGGAAAGTATGAGAAAAAGCAATCAAAATGGTTTATTCATCAGATATGAAAAGTCCGACAAAAAATGTACAAGTACCAATGGAAGATAGAAAAAAATTAGTTTTGACTGATGATGAAGTAGAAAATTTGGCGAGACAAGTTTTGATTATCGAAGATCATTATTCAAAGAAAAAATGAAAATTCTGTCCTATGGATACAGAATGGGCTAAAGATGGTAAGACATGAGAACTATTTATCGTACAAGCAAGACCAGAGACAGTACATTCAAATTCAAATATGAATATTTTGAAATCATATGAATTAGAGAAAAAATGAGAAATTTTGATTCAATGAAAGTCTGTTTGAGAAAAAATTTGATCATGAAAAGCAAACATAATTAAGGATGTCTCAAATATTGGTAAATTTAAAAAATGAGAAATTTTGGTCACTGATATGACAGATCCTGATTGGGAGCCGATTATGAAAATTGCTTCTGCAATTGTAACAAATAGAGGAGGAAGGACTTGTCATGCAGCCATCATTTCTCGTGAATTATGAATTCCTTGTGTCGTGTGAACTAATGATGGAACAGAAAAAATTGCACAATGACAGGATATTACAGTAGATTGTAGTAGTGGAAGTGATGGAATTGTCTATAAAGGTAAATTGCCATTTAAAGTAAACGAAATCAATATTGATAAAATGCCAAAAACTAAAACTCATATTACTATGAATGTATGATCTCCAGACCAAGCATTTGAAGAGAGCTTTATTCCAAATGATGGTGTTGGATTGGCAAGAGAGGAGTTTATTATCAATTCTTACATTAAAGTACATCCACTGGCATTATTACATTTTGATCAAGTAAAAGATGAAAGTGTGAGAAAACAAATTGTAGATTTGACGGTTTGATACAAAAATAAAGCTGATTATTTTATTGATAAATTAGCAGAATGAGTATCTACAATTGCAGCTGCTTTTTATCCAAAAAGAGTTATACTTAGATTATCTGATTTCAAATCAAATGAATATGCTAATTTGATATGATGAGCACAGTTTGAACCAAAAGAAGATAATCCAATGATTTGACGAAGATGAGCATCTAGATATTATTCTGAAAAATATAAAGAAGCATTTGGATTGGAATGTAAAGCTGTATTAAAAGTTAGAGAAGAGATGTGATTGGATAATTTGGATATAATGATTCCATTTCCAAGAACCTTAGAAGAAGCTAAAAAAGTAATTAAGACTATGTGAGAATTTGGATTAAAACAGCACAAAAATTGATTGAAAGTGATGTGAATGTGTGAAATTCCATCAAATGTAATTTTAGCAGAGGAGTTCTTGGATATTTTTGATTGATTTAGTATTTGATCAAATGATTTAACTCAACTTACATTGTGAGTAGATAGAGATTCGGAATTGGTAGCTGATGTTTATGATGAAAAAGATTTAGCAGTGAAAAAATTGGTGGAAAGAGTGATTAAAGTAGCAAATAAAAAGAAAAAATATGTCTGAATTTGTGGTCAAGCTCCATCAGATTTCCCAGAGTTTGCAAAATTCCTTGTAGAATGCGGAATTCAATCAATGAGTTTGAATCCAGATACAGTAATCAAGACGACATTGGAAGTGGCAAAAATAGAAGCAAAATTAAAAAAGAAAAAATAGAATAATAAATAATTTTATGAAAACCTTGAGAGAAATCTTGAGGTTTTTTTTATGTTTTTACTACAAGACCTCGGGGCTTCAGCGGAGCGGAAACCCAACTCCGGAGTCAAAGGATGAGTCCCGGAGGGATGAAATATCAAATAGCTGAGGGTGAAACTCTCAGTGAGGAATTTTGGATTGGAAAGAATCCCGAAGGGATGACATATGTATGATTAGATCCAAGATTAAGACAAAGTTGAAAGAGTGCATGAAATTATAAAATGTCGAAAAGATGAAATAGTTTCATAAGAAAGAAATTGTACCAAGTAGCATTTTGCTCAATACATCATAGTGAATACTATAAATGAATATATGAGAGGGAAAAACAAAAATGAAAGCGTCATTTTATCTGTGTACTAACAATAGCAAGGAAAATGATATATACTATGCGGTCATTAATCCAGAAAAACGAACTATATAATCCAAATTATTATTTAAATTCTATCTAAGATTTTATTTATTCCTCTTAATTTTTCTCATAATTTGACTTTGCAAAGGGGATAAATACATATTAAATTTTCCTCCTTTTTAAAGGAGGTGTCACGAAGTGACGGAGGATTTAATTACCAATAATAATCTTTTATCTCTAAAAATAATCATGGAAACTAAACTTCGTACCAACATTACAGTAAAAGACATTTGTGAATGATTTGTGTATAATGAACTGGAATGAAAATGACTTTTTGGTTTGGCTTGAAAACTCACAATTCAGCCAGAATATCAGAGAAATTATATTTATGCAGACTGAAAAAAGGATGTCGCTGTGATTGAATCAATTTTGAAAGGTTATCCATTATGACTGATATATTTCAATAAAGTCTGAGAAGATAAATTTGAAGTTTTGGATGGTCAGCAGAGGATTACGAGTATTGGTCGTTATCGCACAAAAAAATTCGCCATAACATCTAAAGATTGAGAAGTCTATTATTTTGATAGTTTACCGGAAGAACTACAAAAAAGATTTGATGAAACTCCACTTTTGATTTATGAATGTGAATGAGAAGAAAGCGAGATAAAAGAACGATTTAAGACTATAAATATTGCATGAGTTCCACTAAATGAGCAGGAACTTTTTAATGCTGTTTATTCATGACCTTTTGTAACGAAAGCTAAGGAGGAATTTAGTAATAGTCAAAATGCAAATGTGATGAAATGGTGAGCTTATATTTCATGAGCCGTAAATAGACAAGATTTTTTGCATACGGCATTAGACCGAGTAAGTAAATGAGAAATCTGAAATTATATGAGTAAACACCGTTATGATGATAATATTTCAGAATTGAAAACTTATTTTACCATTGTGATTGACCGAATTTCAGGAGTATTTAGCGATGTTGAAAGTGAGATGAAATGACTTGAACGATGAAGACTTTATGAGATTTATCACAAAAAATCATATGATCCAAAGAAAGTTTCTGAGAAAGTTCATGAATTGTATGCAGACCCTTATGTAAAAAGCCGTAAATGAGTTTTTGAGTATATTTTGGGAGACTGTGTAGATAGTAAATTATTGGATGTCCGTGTATTTGATGAAGCAACCAAAAAATCAGTTTATGCTCAGCAAACCAAAGAAGCAAACGAAAAATGAGTTTCAAATTGTCCTTTATGTGCAATTTGACACGAAAGTAATAACAAAAAAATCTGGTCAATTTGAGAAATGGATGCTGACCATGTTTCAGCTTGGAGTAGAGGTGGAGCTACTGATATAAAAAATTGTCAAATGCTTTGTAAAAGCCATAATTGTGCAAAATGAAATAGATAACTTTTACACAAAATTTGTGTAAAATCTTGAATAAAATTTTAAAATGATTAAACTATCAGAAATGATAGTTTTTTTATATCAATATATTTCACATGAACGAATTAAAAAAGATTTTCCATCCATGAAAATATATCAAAGAAAAAATCGAAAGCAAATGACGATCTCAGACAGAATTTGCTAAATTGATTTGATTGCCAATTTCTGAGGTAAATGATCTATTAAATTGAAGGAGAAACCTTACACCAAAGACAGCAATTCGCATAGCAGTAGCTCTACAAGTTTCACCAGAAAAATTGTTGAAATTACAAAATCTCCGAGATTTACATTTGTTATCAATAAATGAAAAACACAAAACTATCATACAAGAGATAAAAAATAGGATATTGTCTTTTGTTCGCCATTAATTTATTAATTACAAAGTACATATGAAAAATATATTTAAAATTTATTTTGCAGATTTAAAAAAAGTATTTACCAATCGAGTAGCAGTAGTGATAATCATTGCAATATGTATATTGCCATCTTTGTATGCACGATTTTACCTAAAATCTTCACGAGATCCATATTGAAATACAAAATGATTAAAAGTGGCAGTAGCAAATAATGATGAATGAACAGTATTCAACGGAGAATATCTAAATATATGAAATGAAATAATTGATGAATTAAAAGAAAATGATGCAATATGACGAGTTTTTGTAGATGAAGATATTGCTCAAGAATGAACGAGATTATGACAATATTATGCAAATATTGTGATAGAGTCATGATTTTCTCAAAAATTTATCACTTTTTTGGACGAAGAGCCACAAAATCCAGAATTACACTATACTGTAAATGAAAAAATAAACGCTATTGTACCAAAAATCACTGACAAATGAACCTCAACAATCAAAGAAAATATTGAGAAACAATTTATCCGTACGGTTGATGAGGTAGTTATGTCAAAGATAAATGAATTATGATTATTTGTGCAAAATGATCAAAAAAATATAAATGATTTTATCGATATGATACACAAAGTTAGGAGAGAAACAGCAAATTTAGATGAGATAGTGGCTTCATCAATAGATATAGCAAATAGAGCAAAAAATAAATTACAAGAAATTGATGGTAAAATGCCAGAAATTTACAATAATATTGATGATTGACAGATTTTGTTGCAAGATGTACAGTGATTGTCAAAAGACACATTATCATTTTTGGATACGGCACCAGGAATTATAAAAGACGATGTGTCAGACATAAAAAGTATAGTGAAAAATATCGACAAAAAGACATCTTCAGTTATTTCAAAAATGGATGCTTGAAAAGATGTAGTGCTAAGTTGAGTCGATGATATTTCACAAGATGTAGTATTGGCCCAATGAAAAGTAGAGGCTTTATTATCAGTGCTTGAAAATGTAAAATTATCATTACAATCTGTAATTGATGTGATGCCTTGAGCTCAAATACTATTATCCCCATTGGACAAAATAATTGAGAAATTGGAAAATATAGATGATAAGTTTGATACGGTAAATGATTTGTCAGACAAAATAGAAAATTGAATAAACGACAAAACAAATGCTGTAAAAGATGATAGAGTAAAATTAAAATCTACAATCGCTGATATTGAAAATGATTTTGGAGATATTTCAGACGAGTTGGATTGAAATATCATACCACAACTCAAAAATGTCTTATCATGATTATATGATATGGCTGATGTTTGAAGAGATAAACTGTATAATTTAGAATGAAAATTACCAGAAGTCCAAAACGAAATAAATTCTTGAGTGGAAATTTTGGACAAAACAATAGATAAACTTCAGGATTTCCAAAAAGATGTCCCAAAAATCCAATGAAATATCTCAAAATTGGACAATGAACTACAATCTATAAAAAAAGATTGATTGATAAATGAATTTTTGTCTGTGGCATTGCTTGATCCAGGCCGTTTTGCAGATTTTTTTAGTTCACCTATAGAGCTTGTGGAACACAAGCTTTTTTCTATTCCAAATTATTGATCAGCTATGTCGCCGTTTTTTACAGTATTAGCTATACGGGTATGAAGTCTTTTGATGATAGCAATGTTTACTACGAGAGTAAAAGATCCAGAATTACAAAAATGCAAAGATTATGAAAAATTTTTGGGTAAACGATTGTTTTTTCTGACCATTTCAATTGCTCAATGATTGATAGTTTCTCTTTGAGAGGTCATTTTGCTTTGAGTATATGTAGAAAATTTATGAGCTTTTATCCTTACTACACTCGTTTGTTCCATTGTGTTTTCTATGATTGCTTATTCATGTGTGAGTACCTTGTGAAATTCAGGAAAAGCTTTTATGATTATATTTTTAGTGCTTCAACTTTCATGATCTGGATGAACTTTTCCAGTAGAAATGTCTGATTCATTCTTTCAAGCTATAAACCCTTATCTTCCATTTACATATGCAATTAGAGCAATGAGGGAATCTGTATGATGAGTAGTCCCTCAGGTATTTTATACAAATTTAGTCATTTTATTGTGATTTTTCGGAATTTTTGCTATTGCTTGATTGCTCATTAAACCGCTTATAGCAAAATCTGTATCTATTTTCGATAATAAATTTGCTGAATCAGAACTATGAGAACATTAATAATGTAGTGTGTTATCGATAATTTCAAAATCAGTCCCAAAGAGATGATATAGTGGAGAAATAAAAGAAGTCCCGAAGGGACGACTCTATTATGCAGATATAAATATAATAAAGAGTCGTCGCTTCGCGACTATGTGATTATTTGTCTCTATATACCAACGACTAAAGTCGTTGGTTAGATAACGATATATTAAAGGAGTCGTCGCTTTGCGACTGAGTGCTAATAGCAAAAACCATGGGTTAAACAAGGAAATCATCGCTTTGCGACTATGTGGGGTGTAGAAAGCATTAGCT
>FLNV01001662.1_pt1 | contig 16675 bp, 13 predicted proteins | sample 1140351 | NCBI WGS metagenome assembly FLNV01 (sample SAMEA3878207, study PRJEB12797) | bioreactor metagenome | biome: Moose rumen | place: Sweden | collected 2011-10 | reverse complement strand
TTTGGCAGTCCGGCATGGCGAAGAACATCACCTTCATCGTCACCAAGGACTGCCAGTTGGCCTGCAAATACTGCTACCTTGTGGGCAAGAACGTGAAGGAACGGATGCCTTGGGAGGTGGCCAAGACCTTCATCGACTATGTGCTCGACCATGAGACCGACCCCGATTTCGCTTACGAGTCGGTGGTGTGGGACTTCATCGGCGGAGAACCCTTCCTTGAGATAGAGCTTATCGACAAGATTTGCGACTATATCAAGACGGAACTTTTCCGCCGGAACCACCATTGGTTCAACTCGTACCGTTTCTCCTTCTCCACCAATGGCATCAACTACCACGAGAAGGCCGTGCAGGACTTCATCAAGAAGAACCGCGAGCACCTTTCCATTGGCATCACCATCGACGGAACGGAGAAGAAGCACGACCTGAACCGCGTCTATAAGATTACCGAGAAAGGCTCCTACAAGGATGTGGTGAAGAACATTCCGCTGTGGTTGGAGCAGTTTCCGGGCGGCGGCACCAAGGTCACCATCTCGTCGGCGGACATCCCGTATATCACCGAGAGCGTGCTGCACCTCTACAGCCTCGGCATCCATGAGGTGAACATCAACGTGGTGTTCGAGGACGTGTGGCAGGAAGGCGACGACCTGAAGTTTGAGGAACAGCTGATGCAGTTGGCCGACGCCATCATCGATGGTGGCTACTATCAGGACTACGCCTGCTCGTTCTTCTCGGAGCACATCGGCAAGCCGCTTGACCCCGAGCGCGACAACCAGAACTGGTGCGGCGCGGGCAAGATGCTCAGCGTGGATGCGGCGGGCAACCTCTACCCTTGCACCCGCTTCGCGCAATATTCCTTGAGAGACAAGGAAACGTGGACCATCGGCAACATCCGCGACGGCATCGACAAGAACAAGCTCCGCCCCTTCCTCACCCTCGACCGCACGACGCAAAGCCCGCAGAAGTGCATCGAATGTGAGGTGGCGAGCGGATGCGCATGGTGTCAAGGCGAGAACTTCGACGCGGCACAAACGCACACCGTGTTTGAACGCGCCACGGCCATCTGCCTCATGCACAAGGCCCGTGTGCGTGCCAACAACTACTACTGGAACAAGCTCTACCGCAAACTCGAACTCGAAGACCTGCGCGAGCAGTACGAAGCCAACAAACACATTGTCAAACCCGAAACCTGCTGAGCCATGCTGCAATACCTTGTTATAATCTTAGACGACACCAGCGTGGCCTACTGCCATGCCGACAACCCGCTGAAAGAGCGTAACCTCATGCCCATTGAGACCTTGAAGAAAGGCATCCTCTTCGGCATGAAGCAAAACCTGATGATCCAGTACGTCTTCCCCGACTACGAACTACCAGAAGCCTACGCCGAAGTCTTGGAAAGCATCGACAACGTGAAGATTTATCCCGTTGGCTGCAAGCCTGTTACGGGCATCGAGGACAATAACGAGGCAGATGTCATTGTCGCCAACGATGTCGACTTTTTCGTCTCGAAAAAGGACAATGCTACCATCTCCGAGACGGAGATGGCGACAATGGAGATGGCGACAATGAAAAATTTGGTTCTTCGCCTGACTTTCAGCGAAATGCTGAAACAGAAAGACGAGATAGCTAAATTGTTCGCCTCGGGCGCAAGGATTAACCTTTGCATCACCGACGTAGAAAAGTTCACGGACGAGCAAATCGAAAGCTACAAGCAACTGCTTGGCGAGTGGAACGCCGTCTTGCTCGACCTCTACAAGCAAGGCCAATCGCCACAATGCAACCTCTTGACCGACAGGATGATGCTCGACAAGATGCATAATTGCGAGGCTGGTGTGAGCAACATCACCTTGGCTCCGAACGGGAAGTTCTACTTCTGTCCTGCCTTCTACTACGACGAGCGGACGGCGGTGTCCAACCAAATGGACCACAACCACCCCACCTCGGACAATTCGGTCGGCGACCTCGAAAAGGGCTTGGACATCCCCAACCCGCAGCTTCTGAAACTCGACCACGCGCCCTTGTGCCGCAACTGCGACACCTACCAGTGCCGCCGCTGCCTCTGGCTCAACCGCCGCCTGACTTGGGACTTGAACACGCCCTCGCGCCAGCAATGCGTGATGGCGCACGTCGAACGCAACGCGAGCCGCAACTTGCTGAATGACATCCGCAAGGTCGGCGAGTTCATGCCGCAAATCGACATCAAGGAAATCAACTACTTAGACCCGTTTGAGGTCAGGAAGGAGTTTTAGGACACGCTTCGCGTCACTGCGAGGAGGCACGACGAAGCAATCCAGAAAACCAGCTTGTACACTGGATTGCTTCACTTCATTCGCAATGACGCAAAGCGACGACAAGAGCTCCGTCCCGAAGGGACGATACATTATTAACCGTAGGTCAGCGACCTACGGCAGCAGCAAACAGACAATAAACAGAATAAACAACACAGCTATGAAGAAAAAAGTAGGTCAGGTAACCCCTGAAGAAAAGAACGAAATCCAGCAGCTCTTCGAGAGAAGGAACGGGCTGAACGAATTGGCGAAGATCCTCAACGCCGACAACACCGAACTCTACGAGAAATTAGTCAAGGACATGGGCGAAACCGGCACCAAGTTCCAAGGCTGGTGGGACCGCATGGCACAGAAGTACCAATGGGAATCGGCGGAGAACGGCAACTGGGAAATCAACTTTGAAACCAACGAAATCTACTTGGTATCATGACATTACTATTCATCGGCACGACCGAGCTGCTGCTCATCGCAGGCGTGGCCTTGCTCATCTTCGGCGGAAAGAAAGTGCCTGAACTGATGAAAGGCTTGGGCAAGGGCGTGCAAAGTTTCAAGCAAGGCATGAACGAGCCTTTGGAGGAAGAAAAGCCGGAAGAGATGACAGATGAAGCACAAGCCGAGCCAAAGGAAGACAACGGGGCCGGACAATGACGCCGACCCCAACCTGCTGACCTTCGGCGGACACCTTGAAGTGCTTCGCCGAATGCTGTTCCGCATCATCGCCGTGGTGATGGCGCTGGCGATAGCCATATTCTGCTTCAAGGACAAGACCTTCGAGTTGCTCCTTGCCCCAAGCCAATGGGACTTCGTGACCTACCGCTACATCGAGAAGCTGTTGCACCTTTTAGGCTCCGACTTCAAGTTCAACGAATACCACATCAACCTGATTGCCACGGAGTTGTCAAGCCAGTTCATGACGCACATCTCCACGGCACTCTATTTGGCCTTGCTCGGCGCGTCGCCCTACATCTTGGTCGAGTTGTTCCGTTTCGTCACGCCCGCACTGTATGAAAACGAGAAGAAATATTCTGTTCAAGTGGCCGTCATTGTGTACCTGCTTTTCATCGTCGGCGTGCTGATGTCGTATTTCATCCTGTTTCCCATATCGTTCAGGTTCTTAGGCACTTACCAAGTTTCGGGAATGGTAACGCCCAACATTACGCTGAAATCCTACATCAGCACCTTCACCACCTTGACTTTAGTCATGGGGCTGGTGTTCCAATTGCCCGTCATAGCGTTCTTTTTGGGCAAACTGAACGTCATAAACGCCGCAATGTTAGCGACTTACCGCAAATACGCCTTCTTGGCTATCATGGTCGTGGCAGCCATCATCACCCCTCCCGACTTGATGACGCTCATTTTGGTCACCATCCCGCTTTACCTTCTTTACGAGGTAAGTATCTTGGTGCTGAAACGGATGGAAAGGAGAGCCAAATAATCACTCCACCACCACCCGATCCACTTGTTGCTTCGCGCCAAAGATGGTCACCAAAGTGTAAATGCCTTTCGCCATGCCCTGTGTCGGGATGACAAAAGCCTGCGTCACGGCTTGGCTGGTATAAACCAAACGCCCCGTCATGTCGTAAAGCCTCACGACGGCCTCGCCGACTTCCGCAAAACGGACGTTGATGCGCTCGTTGGCGGGATTGGGAAACACTTCAGCACTTTGAATCGGCTCTTCGACAGGCTCAGGGACCTCAATATCCCAAGTGCCGCAATCCGCATTGATTTCGCTGTCGAGATAATGGAAACGGTTGTCCAACCAGTCGCTCATATAGGTGAGCTGGCTCGCATCGACGGTGAACGACGGCCATGCCTCGTGCTCGCGGGCGTAGGCACCGTTTTCAAGCAGTTCATCGTATTGGTTCTGAACCATTTCCATGATGTGGCTCTTGGTGAGGATGCCGCTGCGGAGCGCGTTGTAGCGCGTCTTGGCCGCAGCCACAAAGCCGCTGTTGGTGCAGTCGCTCGTCAAGCGGTCGAAGAAGCCGTTGCTCATCAGGCCGCCGCTGTAGTTCGTCTGGTTGCCGTAGGTGTCCAAGCCCCAGATGGCGTCCAAGTCCCAAGGCAGGTAGAAATAGGTCCCCGACTTCTTGTAACGCGCCAAGAAGATGTTGCGTCCCATGTTGTCCATCGCCTTCAACGCATTGACAAACAGATAGTAATCGATGGCATTGTCCTTGTCGAACTGGGCTGAATACTGCGCGTTGAACACATTTTCGGAGGCGTTCATCACAAAGTTGGTGAAGCTGTAGAGATGGCTCCAATCGTAGAAAGCCTCGTCCTCGTTGGGATACACCCACTCGTAGTTGTCCCAAGTGTCCTGCGTGTTGTCGTAGTCGGTCAGGCTCTCGAAGGTGGGAGCGCCCGCGCCATTGCCTTTATAGAGCACGCCACGGATCTCGCCGTTGAACTTCCTCAGGCCCAACTGTTTCCTGTCCATACGCTCGGTAAGGGCGTAAACGCCTACATACGAATCGTTTATAAACAAATCGGCATACTCCATGCGGATGCCTGGCAAGGCGTCGGGTTCGCTCTCGGCATAGGGCAGCTGGTACATCTCCATCCAAAGCTCGTTGGCCACCTTGTCGCGCAGGCGCAAAGGCTGTGCCCACATGGCCTCAAGGTTCCAGTCGTCGTCGCTGCGCATCCCGAGGAAAGTGGTGTCGGCCATCTCCGCGCCCGTGGCATCGGTCCAAAGCTCGACGCGATACGACTTCTTGTCGTATTGCTGCGACGAGGTTCCCCTGATCTTGAACCCCGCGTGCATCGTGATGACGTTGCCGTCGGCGTCGGCCACGCTAATCGTGCCGTGTACCGCTGGCGAGTTGACGATGGGTCCGTCCGTGTTGATTGTGATGACGGGCATCGTGGTGCGATACAGCTTGTAGTCGTCCCCTCTCAGCGAAAGGGCTTCGACGGCGTTTTCATGCCCTGTGGCCACGATGATCCTCTTCTCGGCGTCGATGCCGTAGGTGCCTTGGGCGAAAGGGATTTCCTGTGCCGATGCCGTCACGATGCCCAGCACCAGCAAAACCGTCGTAATCATGCAATTCAGTTTCATAGTGTTTTTATTTATTTCGTTCATATTCAATCAATTCTAACCACATCCAAAATACCTTCGATGGCTTTCAGCTTGTCCATCAGCAGGGTCAAGGCAGCCACGTCGGGGATTTGCAGCACGATCTTGCCCTCGAAATAGCCTTCCTTGTCGGTGTTGAAGACGATGTTTTTCATGTTCACCTCAAGGTCGTCGGAGATGACTTTGGTGATTTTCCCGAGCAGGCCCAACACGTCGCGGCCATAGATGCGGATGGTGGCTTGCGACACGTCGCTCTCCAAGCCGTTCCACTTCACGTTGATGATGCGGTAGCCGTAACGCTGCTGCATGCTCTTGGCATTCGGGCAGTTGGTGCGGTGGATGCTGATGGTGCCTTCGTTGGTGACGAAGCCGAATACGCGGTCGCCGGGGATGGGGTTGCAGCACTTGGCCAACTTGTAGGTCACGTTGTCGATGTCCTCGCCTATCGAGAGCGGCTCGGCCATCTCGGCCTGAAGTTCCTTCTTCCCCGTCTCAATCAACTCAGGCACAGCCTTTTCCGTCTTTTCGGCGTTCACCCCGAACTTCGAAGTCAGGAAGCGTTTCACGTCGGCGAGGTCGATTTTCTCGGTCGCAATCTGATGGTAGAGTTGCAGCGAGTTCTCGACCTTGAACTCCTTCACGAGCATGTCGACCACGGTCTCGTTGAAGGGCAGCTTCCAGTTTTTCAGCCTTCTCTGGAGCATTCCCTTGCCCAATTCCGACTCTTTCAGCTCTTGTTCCTTGAGGTAGCGGCGTATCTTGTTCTTGGCCTTCTCGGTGACCACGGCGTTGAGCCAGTCGGCACGCGGCGACTGTTTCTTGCTCGTGATGATTTCCACCTTGTCGCCGTTGGTCAGCTCGTGGCGGATGGGCACCATGCGCCCGTTGACACGCGCACCGTTGCAGGTCTCGCCCACATGGGTATGCACCTCGTAGGCGAAATCGAGCACCGTGGAGCCGACGGGAAGCTGCTTCAGGTCGCCTTCGGGCGTGAAAATGAAGATTTTATCGGATTTATAGATTTTCTTGTATGAGTTCTCAAACGACACCAAGCCAGGGTTTTCGAGCACCTCGCGCACGTTGAGCAGCCACTCCTCCGACGTCGTTTTCTCTCCTTTATATAAATAATGTGCGGCCTGTCCCGTCTCGGCGATGTCGTCCATGCGCGTTGAGCGTATCTGCACCTCAAACCACAGCTTGTCGTCGTATTGCACCGTCGTGTGCAGCGACTCGTAGCCCGATGCTTTCGGCTGCGTGATCCAGTCGCGGAGGCGCTCTTCCTTAGGTTTGTAGATGTTGGTGATGGCGGAATACACGATCCAGCAGCATTCCTGTTCATCTTTCAAGGCGCAACGGATGATGACCCGAGCCGCCATCAGGTCGTAGACCTCCTCAAACGGCACGTTCTGTGCCTTCATCTTGGCGTAGATCGACGGCACCGACTTCAGGCGCCACTTCACCGAGTAGGCGAACTTGGGCTTGCCGTTCTTCTTGGTGCGCTCTATCTCCGCGTCGATGGCTTCCGAGATCTTGGCGATGAACTTCTCGGCGGTCTGCCTGCGGGCCTCCTGCGTGGCCGCTATCTTGGCCTTTATCTCGTGAAACATCTCCGGGTTCTCGTAGAGCATCAGCTTCTCCTCCAACTCGGCCTTCAGCTTGTAGAGTCCAAGCCGGTGGAGGATGGGGATGTAGATGTACTTGATTTCGTGGAAGTAACGCGCCATACGCTCGGGGCTGACGTCGTCGGGATGACGCACGTCGTAGACACGGTGTACGATTTTGAGCAGCACCGCCCGCATGTCGTCGATGAGCGAGAGGAACATCACCTGGAAGTTGTCGGAGTTGAAGGCCACCTTCTCCGTGTCGAGTTTCGACAGCTCGCTGAAGTCGGCAAGCACGATGGCCACCGTCGGGCCAAACTCCTTTTCCAGCTCCTTGAGGCTCACGCCTTCCTTGTAGTCGATGCCATGCAGGAAAGCCGCCACCACGGAGATGTAACCCAAGCCCACCTCAAGCACGGCGATGCGCCCCATCTCGATAAGGTGCAGCATATACGCCTTGCCCGACACGAGATACTTGCCGTCGTACTTCTCCAAGCAGTAGCGATAGGCCTTGTCGATCAAAGCCAAATGCTCGGGCGCGTTGACGAAAGGCTCGATGTCGGCCAGCATAGCCTCGTAAGCCTGCCGGATGGTCGTTGTCTCCGATGAAGTGTAGCCTGCCATTAGTCCGTTATTTTAACCGTCAGCTGATGGCCGAGCAGGATGTCGTAATAAGGCTTCAGCTCCTCGAAACTGCCGTGCATGACGGCGCATTTGCCCTTGTAGTGCGTAATCCAGGCACAAGTCTCGGCCTGTTCGCGTGTATGGTGGCACACCTTCATCAAGGTCTCAATGACGTATTCAAAAGTGTTCACATCGTCGTTGATGAGGAGCAGACTCTTCTCATTCTCAACCAGTTCCTCCTCCAGCACTTCAATGTCTTCCTGTTCCTTGTTCATTGCTCTTGTCGAAAAATCGGGGGTAAAAGTACATATATTTTGCGAAATGGGAGCGGAAAATCACCCGAAAAAGAATTTTTCCTACTTTTGTGGCCCGAACATCCTTTGAACCATGCAGAACCGCTTCATCAAAAATATCATCTTCCTGCTGTTCCTCAACCTGTTGGTGAAGCCATTCTGGATTCTCGGCATCGACCGCGAAGTGCAGAACCTGCTCGGCGACTCGTCGTATGGTGTCTATCAGGCCCTGTTCAACTTCTCCTACCTTTTTTACATATTGCTCGACCTCGGCATCACCAACTTCAACAGCCGCTCCGTCGCGCAAGACCCCAAAAACCTCTCCAAGCACTTCGGCGGACTCACCGAAATCAAGCTGCTCTTGGGACTGCTCTATGCCGTCGTCATCTTCGTCGTGGGCTACTTCGTGGGCTACAACGAAGGTCTGAAACTCAAGCTGTTGTTCTGGTGCGGCCTCAACCAAATCCTGCTCTCGTTCATCCTCTTCCTCCGTTCCAACATACAAGGGCTGCTGCTGTTCAAGCAAGACAGCATCCTCAGCGTCTTCGACCGCGTGTTGGCCATCGTCCTGATGTGCCTCGTGCTGTGGAGCGGCTGGTTCCCAAAGGAAAAATTCAACATCATCTGGTACCTGCAAGCCCAGACCCTCGCCTACGTCTGCACCCTCGTCTTCGCCCTGGCCGTCGTGTTGCGCCATGCTGAAAGCCTCAGCTTCAGGATCAACTTCAAGTTCTTCAAGGAGATTTTGCGCCAAAGCCTGCCTTTCGCCGTGCTCGTCTTGCTGATGAGCGTCTACAGCCGCATCGAACCGGTGCTGTTGGAACGCCTCTTGGACGACAAGGGCGTGCAAGCCGGCATCTACAGCCGCGCCTACCGCCTCTTCGACGCGGGCAACAACATCTCCAACCTCTTCGCCGTCATGCTATTGCCCATGTTTGCCGCCACGCTAAACAACCACTTGGAACTCAACAACTTGACAAAAACCTCGTTCAATGTCATCGTGGCTATGGCGGGCATTGTTTTGGTGCAATGCGTCTTCTTCAACACCGAAATCATGCAGATGATGTATCGCCCTGAGGAAGCCGAAACCGAGGCCGCCTACCTGCTCCGCATCGGGCAATACGCCAAGGTGTTCCCCATCCTGATGGGCAGCTTCTTCTGCCTCTCGACGACCTACGTCTTCGGCACCCTGCTCACCGCCAACGGCAGCCTCAAACAATTGAACCTCGTGGCCGCAGCCGGCGTGGTCATCAACATCTTGCTCAATCTCATCGTCATCCCGCGCTTCCAAGCCGTGGGCGCGGCATGTACCAGCCTCAGTGTGCAAGCGGTCACCGCCTTCCTGCAATACCTCTTGGCCAAGCGCATCCTGAAACTCGAAATGGGGGGTCGCTATTGGCTCCACATCGTCCTCTTTGCTGCCGCCATCTGCTTGGTCACATATCTTTCCAAACAGCTGAGCCTCAACTGGATGCTTGAGTTCGTCATCGCCTTTGCCCTCAACTGTGGCGCCATCTTCGCCACGCGCCTGCTCAGCCTCAAGGAAATTGTAGGACTCGTCGTGCCGAAGGAAAAAAAGGCCTAATTTGACATTTTTCATTGCCATTTCAACAGAATTCCCTATTTTTGACGACTTATTTCACACAAAAATATGGAAGAGCAACCACATAACAACTACAGTTCCAAGTACTTATGTAAGCTTTTGGTGGAATACAGGAAGCCCATCCTCATCATTTTGGCGGTGGCAGCGCTTTGTGCCATCGTCTTCAGTTCCTCGTTTTTCATCACGCCGCTCTACAAGTCGACGACCATCATCTACCCCACTTCCAGCAATTCGATCTCCAAAGTGCTGATCAGCACTACCTACCAGTCGGACAAAGACGTCATGAACTTCGGCGAGGACGAGCAAACCGAGCAGATGCTGCAAGTGCTCAACTCGAACCGCGTGCGCGACAAGGTCATCAGCCGCTTCAACCTGATGGAACACTACAACATCAAGCCCAACAGCAAGTACCCCTTCACGAAGCTCAACAAACTGTATGACACACGCATCAAGTTCCGTCGCACGGAATACAACGCCGTGAAAATCACCGTCTTGGACTCCGATGCTGCCCTCTCGGCCCGCATCGCCAACGAGATTGCCGAGATTTTCGACAGCACGATGAACCAGATGCAAAAGGAAGTAGCCATCGAAGCCTTCCGCATCGTCGAGCAGGAATACAGCACACTCGTCGCAGAGATGAACCAACTTGAAGACTCGCTCAACACCTTGCGCAAGCTCGGCGTTTTCGACTACGAGTCGCAAGTGGAGATGCTCAGCCGCCAAATGGCCGTCGAATTGGGCAAAGGCAACACGCAGGGTGTCAAGAACATACAAGAGCAGTTGGACATCTTGGCCGAATATGGAGGCGCGTCCTACGCCATCAACGAGCGTTTGGACAACGACCGCCTGCAACTCTCGTTGGTCAAGTCGAAATACGAGGAAGCCAAGGTGGACGCTACCGAGTTCATCCCGCACAAGTTCGTCGTCACCTCGGCCTTCCAAGCCGAGCGCAAGAGCTATCCCGTGAGGTGGATCATCGTGGTGGTCACCCTGCTGAGCACCTTCCTGCTGCTCATCTTCTGTCTCGTCTTCTACGACCGCTCGAAAGGCTTTTTTCGTTCGGCGACCGAGCCTCAGTCGGTCGGAACAGCAACGCAAGACGAGCCTGAAAAGCAAGACCAACCGAACCGTCGAACCCCAAGTCACGAATAATTCAGAAGCAACAATGGATAACAATTTCAACAACCTTTCGCTCGTGCAACTCATCCTGAAATGGAAGTGGCACATCATCATCATCACCGTGGCGGCAGCCCTCTGCGGTGCCATCTTCTCCAGCTCGCTGTTCATCACGCCGCTCTACAAGTCGGAAGCCGTGGCCTATCCCGCCAACATCAGCCCCTACTCCGACGAGAGCGAGACCGAGCAGATGCTGCAAATCATCAACTCGCAAAGCATCATGGACTCCATCATCGAGAAATACGACCTATGGAGCGACTACAAGATTGACAAGAACTACAAGTTTGCCAAGACCTACATGCTCAACGAATACCGCAGCAAGATCAAGATCGGCAAGACCCCGTATGAGGCCGTCAGCATCACCGTGATGGACAAAGACCCCTTCGTGGCCTGCAACATCGCCAAGGACATCCTCAACTTCTACGACCAGAAGGTACACGACCTGCACACGCAAAAAGTGGGCGAAGTGGTGGCCATGTACGACTTGCAGCTGAGAATGAAGCAAAACGACATCGACTCGCTCAAGCAGTGCCTCACCGACCTCGCCACTAACTACGGCGTGCTCAACTATTCGGGGCAGCTGCGCGAAGTGACACGCGGCTTCATCAACGGGTCGAACAAAGCCACTGAGCTGAAGCAGAACCTCGAACAATACGGTGCCGATGCCGTCGACTTGGAGACCAAGATCATCGCCGAAGCCAACACCTATTCATTAATAAAGAAAGACTACGAGCAGAACCTGCGATTCTTCAACTCGCACCTCACCTACTCCAACATCGTCACCGAGCCGTTCCCTGCCGACAAGAAGGCTTTCCCTGTGCGCTGGGTGGTGGTCGCGCTGAGTGCCTTGGGTGCCATGCTGCTCTCCATCGTGGTCATCTTCATCATCGAGAACAGGAAACGCTTCGTGGCCGAAAACAAGTAAGTCGTGGAGAAGAAAGCGAAAATAGCCTGGCTCTATGTCATCGCCGCGCTCTTCGTTGCGGTGGGCCTGTTTTTCGTCGTAAAGAAAAACACCTACCTCTTCTTTGCGCTGCCCGTAGTGTTGGGCGTGCTGTTGCTCTACATCTTCTCCTTGGACAAGGTGATGCTGCTGACGGCGTTCACCATCCCGCTTTCGGTCAACCTGAAGGCAGCCGAGGCAGGCTTGGCCATCTCGCTGCCCGCCGAGCCTCTGCTGATGGGCATCTTGGTCTTGTTTGTGGCCAAAATGCTCTACGACGGCCATTACGACCGGCGCATCTCCCACCATCCCGTCGCCATCGTCATCTATTGCATGTTCGGCTGGATGCTCGTGACCACCATCACGAGTGAGATGCCTGTGGTGTCGCTCAAGTTCATGGCTTCGAGGCTGTGGTTCATTGTGCCCGGCTTCTTCCTTTGCGCCGCCCTGTTCAAAGACCCCAAGAACATCCATCGGTTCATCTGGCTCTACATCGCCGCCCTCTGCATCGTGTGCGTCTACACCATCATCCACCATGCGCAGTTCGGCTTCGACGGCGACTCAGCCCACTGGGTGATGACACCGTTCTACAACGACCATACGGCCTACGGCGCGGCCTTGGCCATCTACCTCATCCTCGCCCTCACCTACGTCTTCATGCCCGGACTCAAATTGGGGCGCAGACTGTTGGTGATTGGCGTGGTGCTTCTGCTTAGCATCGCCCTGATGCTCTCCAACTGCCGTGCCGCTTGGATCAGCATGATTGCGGCCTTAGCCGTACTCGTGTGCATGTTGCTACGCATCAAGTTCCGCTGGATTGCCGCCGCAGTCGTTTTGTTGGTCGGCCTGTTCTTCGCCTTCCAAAACCAGATCATCGACGCTTTGGAGAAGAACAACCAGGACGCTTCTGGCGACTTCATCGAGAACGTGCAGTCCATCACCAACATCTCCACCGATGCCTCCAACCTTGAGCGCATCAACCGCTGGCAGTCGGCCTTCCGCCTGTTCAACGAGCGTCCCGTCTTCGGCTGGGGCCCCGGCACCTACCAGTTTGTCTACGCGCCCTACCAGATGTCGAAGGAGAAGACCATCATCAGCACCAACGCCGGCGACGGCGGCAACGCCCACTCCGAGTATTTCGGTCCCTTGGCCGAACAAGGGTTGGTAGGCTCGCTATTGGTGCTGACACTCGTCATCGTGACCGTCTATTGCGGCATCAAGACCTACAGCCGTTGCAAGAACAAGTCGGCCAAGACGTTGGTGCTCGGCGCCACGCTTGCCTTCATCAGCTATTTCGTTCACGGCACACTCAACAACTTCCTTGACACCGACAAGTTGGCCATCCCCGTGTGGAGCCTCGCGGCACTCATAGTAGCCGTTGACGTGTATTATGCGGATAGAGAGAGATTCGAAGAGGAGTAAAAAAGAATGCCGCCTCAATTGAGGCGGCATTTTCCATATTTACACTTGATTTCCGTAAGATCTGCTTCCCAAAAGCCTTACTTCACTTCCACCAGTTCCAACTCTATCTTCAGCGGAGAATAAGCCGGCAGCAGGTCCTTGTCAATCTCGAACTCGCCGAAGGCCAACTCCGATGGCGTAATCAAGGTGACTTTCGCACCGGGTGCCATGGTCATCAAGGCCTCCTCGATGGCGGGAATCATCTCGCCCTGCCCTATCGTAAACCGCATCGGCTCACCGTAGTCGTAACTCGATTCCACCTCGTCGCCTTTCAGGTTGGCAAGGATGTAATGCACCGCCACATGGTCGCCCCATTGGGCCAACTCGCCTTCGCCTTCCTCCTGTCGGATAATGTAAAGTCCTGATTCAGTTGGTGTTTCGGTGATGCCATTGGCAGCGATGAAGTCGGCCATCGTCTTGCACTCCAAGGCCATCAGGCGGTCTCTCTCGGCCTCCCTCTCGGCTTCGATGGCGGCTTGGCGTCGCTCGTAGGCAGCCTTGTCCATCACGCTGTTCATCTTCAGCCTGACGACCAAAGGCGTATAGGGTGCGATGTAGGTCTCATAGCCCGTGCTGTCGAAGGCCAATGCCGAGGGAATCACGCAACGCAACTCGCCGCCTTCGGGCACCATGCCCAAGGCCTCGTTCATGCCCGCGCCAAGGAATTCCTCGCCGTATTGCATGACCATCGGCTCGATGCCAAACGAGTTCATGATGGTGTCGCCGTTGGGACCGCACATCGTGAAGTCGAGGTCGACATAGTCGCCCATCTTGGCAAGCTTGCCTTTGCCTTTCTTCTCCACGACGATGATTCCCGATTCGGTCAGCGTGTTCTTGGGATTGTCACGCAACGGGGACAAGAACGCCTCTTCTTCGTCTTTCAGGCTCTCCATCAAGGTCTTACGCTCCGCTTCAAGTGCTTCGAAAGGCTTCACGGAGAGGAGCTTCAGGTCGTAATAGATGGGCTTTCCGGCATATTCCTCGGGAACATCGCTCATGCCAAGCATCGTGATGAACACCGAGTCGGCCGACACCACCAAGCGGGCCGAGTCGCCCACATGCATCATCAGCAGGCCGTCGACCACATCGCCCACGAAATCGGGTTCTTGCAACACCACGCTCATAGGCTCGCTGCCGACGGTGGTATACAGCAGCGTGTCGTTGAAGTATTGGGCCATCTCAAAGGTGGCTTCGTCGTTCAGCCGAGGCATCACCTCCGAGCCACTCTTGCCGTAAAACTTCATGTAGGCTCCGTTATCCATCTTCTCGAAACCCGAATAGATGGACTTGTCGCCACACGAGGCAAGAGCCAAGAGGACGGCCATCGCAGTTGCCAGTTCGACAAGTCTTCTCATCTTATTCAAATGTTTCAAAATCAATGAGTTCGACTTCAAAAATCAGGTTGGAGTAGGGAACAATCTTGTCGCCAGCCTGACGGTCGCCATAGCCCAAATAATAGGGGATGTAAAGCACGCCCTTCTCGCCTTTCGACATCAGTTGCACGCCTTCGTCCCAGCCGGCAATCACCTGGCCGACACCCAAGACGAACTGGAAGGGAACGTCTCTTTCAACGGAGGAGTCGAACACGGTGCCGTCGAGCAGCTTGCCCGTATAATGCATCGTGACGGGCTTGCCCACCACGGGTTTCTCGCCGTTGCCCGGCTCGGTCATCACATAGTAAAGCCCCGAGGCGGTAGGCTGGGCCTCGATCTTGTTTTTCGACAGATAGTCAGCCAATTGCTTGGCAGCCTTGGCGGTTTCTTCGGGATGGTTCTCCTGCATCATGGCAGCCCTTTCGTCGTTCTTTTTCTTGACGTCGTCGGCAAACTTGCGGGCATAGACCTCTTCCGTGTAGAAATCCTTGAGGCGCACGTTGAAGCGCATCACGTCGGTCGAGCTGAAGCCTTCGGGCAACTGGGGCTGACCCATCAGATACCTGAAAGTGGAGTCGATGTTGACGATGAAAGCGGCAGAGTCGCCTTTGTGCATCATGGCGAGACCCTCGAAGATGTCGCCGGCAAACTGCGATTCCATCAGTTGCATCACATTGTCGACAACGGGGATGACGGGCGTTGTATCGTTTGCCGTGCAAGCAATGGTCACCTCCATGATGTTGCCCAATTCGGGCGTGGCACCTTCGTTTTGGCTAAAGAACTGGTAATACAGTCCGTTTTGTGACTTTTCGTAACCCGGATAGGGGTTTTTCTCGTTGCAAGCGCTCAAGGCACCTGCCATCAGCATGGCCGCTGTGGCCATCAAAAAGATAGTTTTCTTCATTTTTTTTGAGTTATTTGTTTGTTGATTGATTATTCTTGGTTGTCCAAAACATCCAGCAGCTCAACGTCGAAGACGAGGTTGGAATAGGCCGGGATGTTGCCGTAGGCATTTTCGCCATAGGCCAAGGTGTAGGGCAGCACAAAGCGAGCCTTCTCGCCTACATGCATCAAGCCGATGCCTTCCTCAAGGCCACGCAGCACGGTGCCTTTGCCGTAAGCCACGTCGTAATACTCGCCCAATTGGTCGGAATCGCCCAACAGCGTGCCGTCGAGATAGGTGGCCACAAACTTGATTCGGGCCGTCTGACCCTCCTGCGGCCGTGCGCCCTCGGTGGTCACCGACTTAGCGTAAAACACGCCCGAAGCTGTATGGTCGGTGATGCCGTTGGCCGTCAGATAGTCCCAGAAAGCCTTCTCCGAATCATTCTTCAGGGCTTTTAAGTCTTCTTCGGCTTGCCTTTGCAGCTCCTCTGCCGTGGTGATTTTCAGCAACTTGATGTCGTAAACCAAATTGGCGTAAGCCGGAATCGAACCCACCGAATGCTCACCGTAGGCCAACTCAAACGGGATGATGGCCTTCACGCGCTCGCCGAGGTGCATCTTAGGCACAATCTCTTCCCAGCCTTGGATGGTGTAGCCTTCGCCCAACACAAACGAGAACTTGTCGGGACTGTCGAAGGTTGACCCGACAGGCTGGCCGTTCAGCAAAGTGGCCGCAAAATCAAGCTCCACTTTCTCGCCTTTCACCGGACAACGACCCTTGCCTTTTTCCATCGGAATGATGTAAACACCTGAGCTTTCGCGATATGTATCGTAATGGTTCTCAGCCACATAGTTCTCCAACGCCTGCTTCGAGTCTTCCATCATCTGCTTCTTCATCTTCTCAATCTCAAACTGGAACTCCTCCTCGGTCTTCACTTCCACGAGCTTCACCTCATAGCGGAAATAGTCGTCGGCCTTCAGGCCCACCGCGTCGGGGTCCTGCTCATAGTACAAGACCGCGACCGAATCAGCCTTCACATAGAACGAAGCCGAATCGCCGACGTGCATCATGGCATAGGCTTCCTGCAAGTCGCCGGCAAAGATGGGTTCCCTCAGCTGGGCAAACACCTCGTGCTGGTCGCCCTGCCAGTCATAATACAGTGAATCATGCAGATAACATGTCATCTCCACCTTGAGGAAATCAGTCAGTTGGGGTTGCTGCGCCGCCGTGTTCTGGCTGTGGAACTTGTAATACAACCCGTTTTTCGTCTTCTTATAGCCCGGATATTTCTGGGTGCAAGCCGAAAGCATCATCATTGCCGTCAGGCAAACCGATGCGAACAATAAACATT
>FLNV01001661.1_pt1 | contig 16739 bp, 14 predicted proteins | sample 1140351 | NCBI WGS metagenome assembly FLNV01 (sample SAMEA3878207, study PRJEB12797) | bioreactor metagenome | biome: Moose rumen | place: Sweden | collected 2011-10 | reverse complement strand
AAAAAATAATGTCGATTTATGCGAAAATCGGTCGGTTTCGGTGAGGAGATAGGGGATCGTGGCCTAATCCGCAATGATGGGATCTCCAATATGGCATAGTTTCACTTTGGTATTGGCAATCTGGTCTTCTGCAACAGTCATGATGTCGCGGTCGAGGATCACGAAATCAGCGTCTTTCCCGATTTCAATGCTGCCTTTGCGGGCATCGAGGAAGCAACCTTTGGCCACCCAAATAGTGATGGAACGCAGGGCTTGTTCGCGGCTGAGGGCGTTCTCCATCTGAAAGCCTTCGGCAGGCGTGCCGTCAAGGTGTTTGCGGGCCACGGCGGCATAGAAGGTATAAATGGGGCTGATGTCCTCGATGGGGAAGTCCGTCCCGTTGACGAGCCAGCCGTTTTGCTGAAGTAATTGTTGGTAGGCGTAGGCGTTATTGATGCGTTGTGCTCCAAGCCGCTCGCCGGCCCAGTCCATGTCGGAGGTGCAATGGGTGCTTTGGATAGAGGGAATGACGGAAAGCTCGCCATAGCGTTCAAAGTCGGCTTCGGCCACCACTTGTGAGTGCTCGATGCGCCAACGGAGGTCGTTTTGACCTTTGAGGTATTCGGAATAGATGTCCAAAATGTGCCGCACGCCGCCGTCGCCGATGGCATGGCAACAGACTTGATAACCGGCATCGAAGGCCTTCTGGCAGACGTGGCGGTAGAAGTCGTCGCTTTCCAGGATGAGACCTGTGTTTGTCGGGTCGTCGGCGTAGGGTTCGAGCAGTTTCGCCCCGCGTGAGCCTAAGGCCCCGTCGGCATAGATCTTCACGCTGCGGACGGTCAGCCTTTCCTTGTCGATGACGCCTTGGCGCATGAAGTAATCCATCGTCTCGTCGTCGGGGTTGAGCATCGCGTTGACGTGTATCTTGAGCCGTCCGGCTTGTTGCAGGCTGTCGATGAGCCTGATGGTGGCGATGTCTTGTCCCGCGTCGGTGACGCTGGTCAGGCCCACGGCCATGCAGTTCTCCTCGGCCTTCAGCAAGGCTTGGATGCGTTGCTCGGTAGCCATCTTGGGCACCAAGGCCTTGGCGACGTCGGCAAGGTTGTCCAGTAGCACACCCGTGCAGCGTCCCTCTTTGACGAGTGCCATGCCGCCGTCCATCTTCGTGTTTGCGTCGATGCCCGCCATGTCGAGCACCTCTTTTGATACCAACACGGCGTGACCGTCCACGCGGGTCAGGAGGACTTTCCTGTCGGGGAAGGTCTCGGCAAGTTTCTCGTTGTCAGGGAACTCGGCCCCGTCCCAAAGGTTTTGGTCCCAGCCGCGCCCCAAGAGCCATTCGGCAGGGTAGAGGCTGTCGTGCACTTTGAGCCGCCCGATGGCTTCGTCGAAACTTTGGCAGCCTTTCAGGTCGGCCCAGCGGATGAGGTTCTCGCCGTAGCCGGTGAAGTGGCTGTGACCGTCCATGAAGCCCGGATACACCGCATCACCTTGTGCGTCAATGGTTTCCGCGGCTAAATATTGCTGCATGATGGTTTCTTCATCGCCGACGGCAACAAACTTGCCATCTTTCACGGCGAAGGCCTGTGCCGTGGTGAAATCGTTGTCGACGGCGTAAACCTTGGCGTTATGGACGATGAGATCCACAGGTTTTTTTTGGCTGCAAGAAGTGCTCATAAGGACAAGAATTGAAGCGATAATTGCTGGGATGAATTTGTTAAATGTTTGTTTTACAGGCGTTTTCATAATACTATGGTTTTTCGATGAACACGGCCACAAAAGTAATAAAAACTCCGTAATCTTGAGGGCTTACAAAATCTCCCGAGCAATCCAAGCGCAGGCCTCGGCATCGGCTAAGGCGTGGTGGTGGTTGAACTCACGGAAGCCGCAGGCTTCGGCCACAGTGTGCAATTGGTGGTTGGGAAGCTGTTTGCCAAAGTGTTTGCGCGAGGCGCGACAGGTGCAGAAGAACTGATAGTCAGGATAATCCATCTGGTAGCAGCGCATCACGGCACGGAGGCAGCCTTCGTCGAAAGGGCTGTTGTGCGCCACCAAAGGCAGGCCTTCGATTAGCGGCTCTATTTGTTGCCAAACGTAGGGAAACACAGGCGCGTCCTCTGTGTCCTCGCGGGTGATGCCATGGACGAGTGTGTTCCAATAAAGGTAATAGTTCGGCTCAGGCTGGATGAGCGAGTAGAACGAATCCACAAACTCGCCCTCGCGTACGATGACCACACCAACACTGCACACGCTGGTGCGTGCGTTGTTGGCGGTTTCGAAATCGATGGCGGCGAAGTTGTTCATTTTGCCTTGTATTGGTTCCACATCCGTTTTACTGTGCCAGCCAATTCCTTCCGCAGCCAAAGCGGTTCAAGCCACCTTCGGTTGATTTCCTTCAAGGTGATTTTCTTGGCGCGATAGATTGTTTCTACGAGCCAGACGTATTTGTTGACTTGGTTTTTGGACATGGTAATAGCTTTTTATGCGGCAAAGATAATAAAAAGATTGTGCCGAATTATTGCACAGGCAAAACTTTTGTAAGCCAAATTTTTCTTCGAATGGATTGGGCGTACCTTGTCAGTTCTTTACGAAGTTCAGGTTGCAGCGAAGTGTATTGGATGCAGGCAGCAAGCCATGCAAGAATAACTTGACGGCAGGCTTTACCTTTGTATTCAATGTGTGCAGGGACTTCTGTATGTTGGTCGTTGAGGGTTAAGCTAAGCTGATTGCGCCTATGCTCAACGGCAATGCTTCTTCCTTGGTTGTCGACAATCCTCAAATCGGAACTCACTTGGGCCGACTCGCAATCGAATGGGAATGGTCGTTTCTGGCGTATCACTTCATTGAGGAAAGCATACATGAAGACGCGCCCCATGCCGTGCTCGTCCTCGTGACGAAGAAGACGAGCAATAGTTGCCGTGTTGAATGTTTTCGATGCCATCACTTTTATTTGCATTTCAGTCTTTTGAAAAACTCCATTATTCTCGAGGTTTTCTTTTTCTCTTGTTGTGGTCCCGTCATGGAACGGATTAGGCTTTTGGCTACTTCCGCCAACAAGTCATCACCCTTTGCGAAGGCTTGGTTTATGGGCAAGTCACTGTATTGTCGATTGATGAACTGGTTGTTGAGCAGAAAAATGGCGTCTGTTTCTTTTGTCAACTCTCGGACTCCTTCAAGCGCTTGCTGGAATCGGCGTTCGCCTTCTCGCTCGAAGGGTAAGGTGACTAAGGCAACGGTCGTGATGCCCATCTTTTTTGACTCGCGGGCGATTATAGGCGCTGCACCCGTGCCGCATCCTCCTCCAAGACAGGTGACTACAAAGGTCATTGAAGGCTTGTCGTTGAATAATTTCTTTATCGCGTCTATGTTTTCTTCAGCCGCGAAGGTTGCCTTTTCGGGGTTGTTGCCACTTCCAAGTCCATCTGTGCCGAGTTGCAAAGTCGTGGTGGCTGCTGATTTCTCGAGCACCTTGGCATCCATGTCGCAGGCCACAAAGGAGATACTTTTCAGACTGCTTTGGCTCATGTGGTTGACGATATTGTTGCCGCCACAGCCAACGCCGATTACTTTAATGGCTTGCTTTGTCGTTGATGTCGTTTTTTTGTTCATGGTAATTGCGTCGTTATGAGATTTCAACATTCAGTTCGATATTGAAGTCGCGCACCCAAAGGAGGTCGAAAATGGCGAATTCCATGTGCTCGAAGAGGTCGTGGAAAGGATAGATAAGATGCATGACTTTCGTCGGTTCGCTGTCTAAGCCCTCGTTCCAATTGCCCGTTTCTTCACTCAAATAGAGCATCTGCTGTTCGGATTCAATTATTGGAGTGGAGGAATGATAGGTGTCGATATGGAATTGTCCGAAGCCATTACTGTACATAGGAATAAAGTCATCGATTGTTCCATTCAGTATGTCCCACATCCGTTTGGCGCGTTCGTCTTGGATGGGATGTAATGGCGGATAATCGTAGCCAAAGAAGCATTTGCCCTCCACTTCGATGGCCCCTGGCAATCCTGCTTTTGCCACCGACTCATAAAGCGCAATTGTGCGCTGGCGCATCTCTATCATCTGTTGCTTCATGGCCTCGTTGAAGCCGCTAAGCAGGTGCAAATAATAGTCGTCCATCACGAACATTTCGTTCAAGATGGTTTTCCTGATGCTTAAAAGGCTTTGGATGGCTACTCTTCCTGTTTCCATGCCCCACATGCCTTTCTCGCTCTGCCGCTGGCAGTCGAGAATCATGTACTCCACCTTCCTGACGGGCTGTGAGTTATAAATTTCTTGTATGGTCATAATGCGTTACGATTTAACGCTGCAAAGAAAAAGAAAGCCTGTGCGGAATTGAAGCACAGGCTTGTAGGGCTTGAAAAAAATGTGATTATTTTACTATCCAGTATTCCCTCAATAGTCTTTCAAACTTCTGTTTCCTGTTTCCATTTCTGTGATGCCAAGAGGCAGGATGTGCAGGATGATTGACGAAATCAATTGGGATAGTATAAGACAATCCGTTTGATTCCAAGTAATTTATGAACTCAGAGTGTGCGTATCTGCTGACGAAAATGACTACATCAGGTCGGTCAAGGTCGATAATTCCGCATAATGCGCTGCCGGCCACATCACGGTCTAATTGGGTGCAGTCTTTTTTGAATGATCTGTCTTTCCCTTTTACCGTTGCAGGACGTAGAAAATAGTTGTAAAACATGGCTTCTTTATAGATAGGTCTGCAATCAAGTCCCGACACTTCAGTCATTGTTTTACATACCCTGTTAAAAGTCTTGTAATCAATCTCATTTGAGACATCGCTCTTTTTATCCTCAGGAATCAAATGTTGTGAATCTTTCCCTTTGTACCATGCTTCAGGGTTTTTAAATACGCTATCGGTATGGTCGTTAAAATAGTTGCTTTCACCAATAATCAATAGTTTTTTGTGCATGGTGCTGTTCCAATAGTTTTCCTGACTGGCAGGCACAAGTTCAGGAAATCTTACGAAGACACCTTCTTTGATGATTCCTCTTTTTCCGATGTTGGAATAATGATTATTTGCCATTTTTTTTGTTGAATTGATTCGTTATTAATTGATTTCTCTTTATCTTTTTTTTTCGTCTTTGAAAAATTAGGCAGGCCTCCTATGCCAGATTTAACTCAACCTATTGGTTGGCACAAAGGCAAATAAAGTTCCACTTATCAGGATGGCTTTGCCACCAAATATTCTTACGGCCCAGTCCAAATCATTCCAAGAACCATAAATTTGGATGTTCCCGTTCGGGAAATTTAATTGGTACATAGTGCTTTGTGTTTTTGTCTGCCTCCACTATCGGGTTTCAGCATTTCCGCCGTGTTTGCATAAAAAGGGAGAGCACGGAATCCCTTTTTCTTCACGCTGCAAAGAAAACAAAAGCCTGTGCAGAATTGAGGCACAGGCGTGTGAAAAACTGAATAATCTTTGAAATTATAGATTGTAAATGCTTTTCAAAAAAGCTCTGTAATGCCACATTACACCTTCATATATTTCATTTGGACTTTTTCTGTCGCTTGGATGATATGAACAGAAAATTAGAGTTCCTGTTGGTATGTGAAAACTGACTTGTTCATGTCCCTTTACGCTAACAACTTCCTTTTTTGGAAATAGTTTCATATTAAGGACTGTACCATATATATGATGATTTGTGCAAACTATCATATTAGGTTTCATAATCTCAATTTCTCGTTCCAATAAGTCCTTGTAGTTGTTTAGATGTTCTACTAGCACTTTATTGTCAAGTTTGCCACCACCAGGTTGTTTTTTGCACTCGACTAATGCAAAGGGTTGGCTGTTGAAAAACGCCTTGACTTCTTCAATATGCATTGCCACCTCATTATACCACCAAGCATTGTCATCGTCTGCTGTCGCTTTAGATACCCCCCAAAAGAGATAGGCGAGGTTTTTGAAAAACTTGTTGTCAAGATTTCTGTTCTTTGCTTTTGTTTCTTTGGCTTTAGGTTTGTCCCACTCGGCATCTTTGAGCCAATATCGAATGTCTTCATCCCATTTTTCTTTGCCTTCTTGATTCTGGTCTTTCAGCAAAAACATGACTCGTTTTGACGACTCATTCCATTTTTTTAATATTTCATCATCTGATAACTCGTTTTTATACAAAATCCCGTCTTTTGTAAAGCAAGTTTTTTCTCCATTTGTTTTCTCCATTCGTTCATACCATCTGCCGAAGAGAAACTCAAGTTCATAATTGATATTGCTGTTCATCATTGTATATGTTTTTGAAATTAAATCCCATTTAGTTCATCTTATTCCACTGATGATACCCACCCGAAGGGCAGTCGAACACACTCGGAGATTTTGAGCCATACAACAGAATGCCACATTTCCAACATTGATAGACATCGGTGCCTATCGGACATAAATCTTGCCAATTGTGGTAGCCTCCAGCAGCGCATCCAAAAGTTGATGGGGTATTATTGCTTTCAAGGAGGAGGCCACATTTCTTGCATCGATAGTTTTCGCTACCAACCTCGCCAAGGTCGTTCCAATCGTGGTAGGTTCCAGCCCGACAATTGAACGAATTGGGCTGTCGCTCTGTCTTAATCAGAACGCCACATTTCTTGCATTGGTAGTTTTTCATGGGCGGCCAGCTTGGATTTTGAACGAGTAGGCACAATGCCAAGATGATATTTGCGGCAAAGGTAAACATATTTCTTTGATTACAACGGTTTTGTGAAAAAGAGACCGGCTTTTTTCTTGAGTCGGTCTCTATCGACTTACTTTTTGGGGACAAAGGCGTAGGTGTTGCCACTAATCCTTTTTGCTTCGCCGCCTAAAAGCCTTGCGGCATAGTCCAAATCGCCGGACGAATTGTAAGTTTGAACGTTTCCGTTCGGGAAATTTAATTGGTACATAGTGCTTTGTGTTTTTGTTTGCCTCCGCTTACGGGTTTCGGCATTTCCGCCGTGCTCATATAAAAAGGGAGAACACGAAAGCCCTTTTGTTTTGCCGCGAAGAAAACAAAAGCCTGTGCCGAATTACTGCACAGGCTAAAAGGATGGTGGATTTTTTCCAAAAAATTCACCCAATCGGATCACCGCAAAACTCTTTCCGTTTGCAGCGGGCGCAGTGCTGGCCAATCCAAACGGCATCGAATTGGTTCATGGCTTGCTCGACCAGCTCGGGATTGTCGGTGAGGATGCCGGCCTCGAAGTTGCGCGTTCCGTCGCCTTTCATGCCGATGCCTGCACCAGTTAGGTTGGCACTGCCGATGTAGGCTAACTGACCGTCAAAGACCAAAATCTTGAAATGCACCCTCGGACATAGCGCCCTCTCCAAGCCTTCAAACAAGGCAGGGTATTTGTCGAAGTCCTCACGGAACGCGGGGCCTGGCTCTTTGGCGTGGATGAGCCTTATCTCGACTCCTTTTTTGATGAGCTGAGCCAAGACCGCAAGGAGAGGCTCGGTTTTTGTGCCGACCTTGACATACAGGTCTTTTATGTCGGCGGTACCGATCCAGAGGCTGCGCTTGACTTTGGGCATAAGGGCAATTACTTCAGAGTAATGGGCTTTGTCAGCGATGAATTTCAACATATTCCATTCGTTTTATGGTGCAAAGATAATAACCTTATTTCATTAAAAACATGTAGAATCCCCAATAATTTGAAAGGGCAATGTCTTGTAAGAGTTTTTGCTGCTCGGCGTCTTCCCCAATGAGTTCCGAAAGGAATTTCCAAAACGATTTGCGGTGATGGTGGTGTTTAAGGTGAGCCATTTCGTGAAGGATGACGTCATCCATTAACGCTTTCGGGATGATGGCAATGATGGGTGAAAGCGTGATGTAATTGCTGTGTGTGCATTGGCCTAAAACGCCTTTTCGCAATGGCTTTACACTTACGCCTTTCGCGAATAGTTGATGCTTGGTTTCGAGTTCGCGCATTCGTTGAGGCAACACGATGGAGGCGCGAACGATAATCTGTTCTTTGATGTTTTCCCTAAGCCATTTCTGCAATTTTAAGTTTTGGAAATCAACAGCAACGGAATACAGGATGTCGGTTTTGGAATGGTCTTCGCTATTAAGAATTATCACGCAAGTGGTTTTTGTGCGATACACTTTCCTGAAAGGGCTTTCTTTCCTTTGGTCTTGAAACAGGTCTTGAGGGTCACAAAGGTGCCATTCGATGCTGTAGTATGGGAACCGAAGCCTTGCGTTTGGATTTATCCAATAGAGAGGCTGCCTTTTCTTTATGCTTTCCATATTCTGTCCAGTATTTCGTTGTAAGGGTTTCTGTAACTGCCTATTTGCAGGCCGTAAAACCGTGTTCCTTTTTCGTGCTCCATGTGCATCCTTTCGCGAGTGGCTGGCCTGGGTAAATTAAACTCAAAATCACTGATGACAAGGACATCGGCCATGGCGTATTTGGCAGTGCAAAGCATCTTCAAGGCCGCATCAAGCATTTCCTCTCCATCGGTGCCCCCTGTGTAATGCTCATCAAGAAAAGCGTTCAGCTTTGACCAAGCGTTTGGGGTGCTTAAATCCAAGCACCTTGCCCTGACAGAAAACGTTATCAGGAAACAACGCCGCTTCTGCTTCTTTGCCATCCTCAGCAGTTGCATGAGCAGGCACTTGGCCAACTGTTCGGGACGGCCGTGCATGGAACCGCTGGTGTCGACACTTACGATGATGGGCCCTTTTTCCATTCGCGGCTTTGCGATTTTTCGCTGTTCAATCTTGGCTACACTCTCGTTTTTCGGCTTGTTGGAAAAGAGCTGTAACTTACGAGAGGCATATTTAAGGCAGAACAGGTCTTCAGTCCGCTTATCCGACATGAGGGCGGTTTCGATGGGGAGCAAATGTCGCAAGTCATTGCCCAATGCCACTTCCTCAATCTCGGTGACAGGCCTGGGCGGTGAAGGCAATGTCGGTAGATAGCGCTTGACGGTATCGTCCATTTCGTCTTTTCGCTGTGGCTGCTCACGACCTATTATGCGAACGATTTCGACCAATTGAGGGTTGGAATAGAAGGCCGTTTCGACTTTACGACGTTCTTTGTAGTCGTCAGTACCGTGGTGCCATAGACGTGTTTCCCAGTGGGACCGATGGCTTTCAATTACTTCTTGCAACTTCTTTCTATAGTTCTCTTCACACGCTTCGTCCCAGTCTTTGGCCAGTGACGACAAGACCAATTCGACATCATGTTTTTTCATCTGGTCGACGTAGCCATTGACGTTGACCTGGTCGGTGCTATAATTGGATTGGAGGTGAAGATAGGTTTCTTTCCAATCTTTTCTCTTTTGCGCAAGGCTGCTTTCGGCGAAAAGCCTTATTCGGCGTTTTTCTTGGTGGTAGGCTTGTGTGATAGGCTGGTACAGCTTCAGCATGGCTTCCAAAAATTTCATCATCTCATCCTTCAGGATTTCAGCCCAAAGAGGGTCCTGGCTATCCAGTTGCGGGTTGGCGGCAAAAGTTTGTTTCATGAAGCCCGCCAAAGGGTCTTCAGGAGGTAGGGTGTCGGGCATCCTGCCTTGTTCTAAATAGAAGTCAAAGGCTTCGTCGTATTCTTGGAGTTTCTTCTCGATATCCATGGCAAATGCTATAAAAGTTGCTGAGCGTTCCGCATTTTGATTTTCATCTCTTCGAGGCGTTTCTCGCAAAGGGAGAGCTGCTTTTTGGAGAGCTTCAGGTCATCTTCTGCAAGGAAGATATTGGCCGAATTGTAAAACAAGTCTTTCAGCTTTTCAAACTCTGGTTGCACTTTGTTTTCCAAAGTCTGCAATGCCACGCTGGCTTCGTTTTCGACACTGGAAAAGTGCGCTTCATTGGCACCTTTGACCTTCTCGAATCCGTATGGTATGCCATCGATAAAGATGCCGCCAATGCATTTCTTCAATTTGACTTTTTTCACATTTGTGTCTGTTTTGGTTTTGTAGGCAAACGGTGCGCCCGTGCAAATGGCCCTGACAATCCAAGCTTTCTTGTCGTTATCCGGATATACAATTCCTTCGGTGGTTTTCCCAGTGGAATAATCCTCAACAAAGTCGTAGTCGGCTTTATAAAAGAGGCATTTCCCTTGAGGATAGCCTTGTATGGTGTAATAGAAGTAGTTTGTCACTGATAAAGTGCTTTGCAAATCGGTAGTTGTTCCAATTTTTTGTTTGGACTTCTCCTTTATGGCTTTGTCAATGTCTTTGCTCAACTTGTCTGTTTGTTTGTCGATGTTCACTGTAAGACTGCCGCTGACCATGTCAATGATTGTAGGAATTGTTTCGGATTTGTTCCAGAGGCAGTGCACCAGCAAAGGGACGTCTGTCATGTCGATGGATTTCCTGCCATTCAGGAACGCTGACGCTTGAAGCAGATGGAAACACTTTTTCCAGCGGCGGTCGGAAATGTAATAGTCCATCACGTTGACATCCTCCTTCTTGGATTGCTCCTTCAGTTGCTTGCGAATGTATGACACAGCAGCACATGCCTCATCGGGTATCTGAACGGAGTCGATTTCTTTCTGCCAAGAGTCATACTGTGTTTCGGTGATTAAGAGGCCACCTGGAACTGATACATCTTGGATGGCCTGGTTCCGTATCATCTTGAAGAACTCGACTTCGCTCTGTATGCAGTTCGACACCATGCGAACCAAGAACCTGTCCCAGAGGGCTTCAAGGCCTTCTTCTTCGGCGGGCAACTCGTTGCTTGCGGCAATCAAGGCTTTCATGGGCAGACGCAGGGTCTTGTCGCCATTCTGGAAGATGCGTTCGTTGATGGCGGTAAGCAGCGCATTTTGGATGGAAGGGCTGGCTTTCCAGATCTCATCAAGGAATACGATATGGGCAGTGGGCAGGAAACCTTTCACGACCCTTTCGTAACGGTCTTCGTTTTTGAGGAGCGAAATGGAGACAGGGCCGAAGATTTCATCTGGTGTGCTGAACCTGGACATCAGGTATTCAAAGGACTGCCCATCCTTGAACGCCAATTTCAATCTTCTGGCGACAAGGCTTTTCGCCGTCCCGGGAGGTCCGAGAAGAAAAATGCTTTCGCCGGCAACGGCACTTAATAACGCCATCGCCAAGATGTGCTGCTTTTCATAAACACCTACTGACAATTGCTTCAGCAAGGCGGATATTTGTGTCTTTGTATCCATATTGAATTGTTTTGTTGCTGCGAAGAAAACGAGAGACCGTGCCGAATCGCGGCACAGTCTCAAAAATCTTTACATTGTTCTGTCTTTTAGTAGGTTGTCGGATTAGGTAAACCCAATTTTTCGACCGTCTTTCTGCTCTATCCGTTCGCCGTCGCAATGGGCCATGAGGGTGGCTAAGACCGAGGCCGACTCGCTGTGCAGGATGCTGTCGATGGCATAGCGCCTCGCGATGTTCTCGATTTGTCCGCCGCTGAAGTCGTACTTCTCGGCCAGGATGCGAATGTCGCTTTCGGCCAGATCCGGGAGCATCGACTGCCATATCTGCATCCTCGCCTCCAAGGTGGGCTTGTTGAACTTCACCTTGTAGAGGAAACGCCGCTCGAAGGCTTTGTCCATGTTTTGGGCGAGGTTGGTGGTGGCAATCAGGATGCCATCCAGGGTTTCCATCTCCTGAAGGATGATGTTCTGGATGGAGTTTTCCATCTTGTCGACGGCATGTTCTGCCCCTTCCTGGCGCTTGCCGATGATGGCGTCGGCTTCGTTGAAGAGTAGGATAGGGGTGATGGCCATCTTTTCGACCTTCTCGCGATAGTCGTCGAACACGGCCTTGATGTTTTTCTCGCTTTCGCCCACCCACATGCTCTTGATCCGGGAGATGTTGACCTGCATGATGTCGCGACCGGTGCGGCGTGCCAGCTGCAACACGGTTTCGGTCTTGCCCGTTCCGGGAGTGCCGTAAAACAGGCAGGTGAAGCCGCTGCGATAGCCTTTCCCCTTCAGGCGCTCGCAGATGTCGCGGTAGTGCGTCTCTTCCAACAGCTGCTCCAAGTCGTCGACTTGTGCGGCCACTTCCTTGTCGAAGAAGAGCGGCTTGTGCACGATGTCCTCGTGCTTGGTGACGCCCTTGCGGTTGTTGTCCTGCCTCATGGACGTGATGTTCAGTTCGGGAAAGAGCGCTTCCTTGGCTATCCACGTCATGCGGAATGACTCGCGGTTGACGAAGCCCGAGTCGTTGTTGTATTCAATCATTTTGCTTTCCAACAGGACGTGCGACCCGTTGTTGAGCAAACACCTGATGCGGTTGAAGTCGGCCTTGCGGTCGTAGAAGAAACTGAGGTCGTGGTAGCCGATGTTGTCGTCGTTGTTGTTGACAAACAGATGGGCGAAGATGAGTAGTAGCATTTCGTCGTCCTCAAAGAGACGAAAGCTTTTCAGCTTCTGCACGAACACCAACTGACGGTTGGCGTCGAGCAGTTCTTTGATTCGGCGCTGGGCAAGTTCGGTGCTCATCTCGTTGTCGTCGCGCATTTCCATGATTTCTTCGATGATGCCAAACAGTTCGGGGCAGGTGAGGCCTTCGTAGCTGCGCGGCTCAAACTTCACGTTGTGCTTGAAAGCTTCCACGACTTCCCACGGCACCCTGTAGGTGATGCCGTTGCGCACGACCGAGCAGCAAATCAGGCCACGGTTCACTAACCCGTCGATGTCGGTCATGAGCCGTAGTACGCGTGTGGTGCTGCAGTCGAAGTGGTTGGCGATGTCGCGGATGTTGATGTTCATGTCGTTGCAGTTGTCGATGAAGAGGGCCATCATCACGGCTTGGTTGACGGTCAGGTTCAGTTTCACGCACAGGTACTTGATGGGGATTGCCGCTTTGATGTAGAACTTCGGCTCAAGGTGCGAGTTCTTCGACAGCTCCACGATTTCTTCGATGGCGGTCAGCAGGTCGATTTTTCTGAGGTTCGTTTTAGGCTTTTCCATAACTTGTCCTTTCATTGTTTTTTGTGTGTTAGGCATAAATAACATAGAACGTAATTCGCGATTTTGCAACCCTCGTCTAAAAAAAGTTTCGGAAGATTTCGCGGTGCAAAGAAAGGGCAAGCCTGTGCCAAATCGTTGCACAAGCAATAAAACACTCCAAAAAATCAAACATCAAATCACCCCCGGCCCTTCAATACCTTATTTTGTAATAATCCATCAATGCCTTGAAATTGTCTTGCGCCGTCAAGCAAGTGTCGCGCAAATAGCCATTGATTTTTCCCCAGTTTTGGATGCCTCGGTAATAGAACAGACGCAAATCTTCCGTGATGATGAACGGCACGATGCCTGTTTGAAGGCATTGCCAGAACAACACTAGCCTGCCAACGCGACCGTTACCGTCTTGGAAGGGATGGATGCGCTCGAATTGCACATGAAAATCAAGCAGGTCGTCAAACGTCACCTGTGTTTTGGCATAGTATAGTGCAAGCAGGGCTTTCATTTGACGGTGGACTTCCTCGGGTTGGGAGGTTTCTTCTTCTCCAACGGAATTGGCCAAGCGTTTGTAGTCGCCAATGGCAAACCACGGCTTTTGGCTGTCGGAAGTGTTTGCCTTCAGCAAAAGGTGCAATTGTTTGATGTGCGTCTCAGTAATCTTGTGGGTGGCGTGGTCAATGACATAGTCGATGCAGCGAAAGTGGTTGACGGTTTCCACTGATTCCGTATTTTTCGGCAAACTGACTGACTGAAATGTATTCCATCTATCGGCAAGTTTTTCTCTCAAAATCGCCGCAAAGTTAGCAATTTTTGCCGATAACGGCAAGTTTTTTATGGTTTTTCATCCAATCGCCTGTAAATCAGTAAGTTTCTTGTAAACTCCACCAAGGGCAATCAACTCGTCATGTTTGCCGCGCTCGATGATCTGGCCTTTTTGCAGGACGATGATTTCGTCGGCGTGTTGGATGGTGCTCAAGCGGTGGGCGATGACGATGGAGGTGCGCTGGCTCATCACCTTGCTCAAGGCATCCTGCACTAATCGTTCGCTTTCGGTGTCCAATGACGATGTGGCTTCATCGAGGATGAGGATGGGTGGGTTCTTCAGCACGGCGCGGGCGATGCTCAGGCGTTGCCGCTGACCGCCGCTGAGGTTCATGCCACGGTCGCCGATGCGGGTGTCGTAGCCGTGCTCCAACGCCATGATGAACTCGTGCGCGTTGGCAATCTTGGCGGCCTCGATAACGTTTTCCTTCGAGACGTTCTCCATGCCGAAAGCGATATTATTGAACACGGTGTCGTTGAAGAGGATGGTTTCTTGCGACACCACGCCCATCAAGCCGCGCAAGTCGCCTATCTTGTAATCGCGGATGTCATGCCCGTCGATGCTGACGCTGCCCTTGCCGACTTCATAGAAACGCGGCAGCAGGTCGGCCAAGGTGGACTTGCCGCCACCGCTCTCGCCGACGAAGGCGACGAACTTGCCTTTCGGAATCTTCAGGTCGATGCCTTTCAGCACGTCGTCCTTGCCATAGCTGAACCAAACGTCTTTGTACTCGATGCTGTCATTGAAGTCTTTGATTTCCAATGCGTTCTCTTTTTCCGTAATCACCTCTTCGGCATCTAAGATTTCGAAAATCCTCTCCGCCGAGGCGATGCCTTTCTGCACGTTGTAGTAGCCTTGCGAGAACGACTTGGCCGGGGTGATAATCTGCGAGAACACAACGATATAGCTGATGAAGTTGGCCGCTGTGATGTTGCCGCCGCCGCCCAAGATGAGCTTGCCGCCAAACCACAGCACGAGGATGACCACCGCCGACGAGAGGAACTCGCTCATCGGCGAACTCATGTCGCGCTTGCGGTGGATGCCGCGCAGCACCTTGGTGTAGTCGGCGTTTTGCTCCTCAAACTTGTCGCTGGAATAACGCAAAGCATTGAAAGCCTTGATGATACGAAGTCCAGAGATGGTCTCTTCCACGGTGGAGATGATGCCTGCCAACTTGGTCTGTCCTTCCTTCGACTCCTTTTTCAGCAGCTTGCCGACCTTGCCGATGAGCAGGCCCGCCAAAGGCAAGACAACCAAGACGAAAAGGGTCAGTTTCGGGCTGAGCGTGACCATGAAGGCGAAATAGAAGAAGATGGTCAGCGGGTCCTTGATGAGCATTTCGAGATAGTTCAGAATCGAGACCTCAACTTCCTGCACGTCCGTTGTGATGCGCGCCAAGGTGTCGCCTTTTTGCCGGTTGTGGTAGAAGGATAGGGGCAGGATGAGGATTTTGTCGTACACGTCGCGGCGCAGGTCGTGGACGGCACCCACGCGCACGTTGGCCATGAAATAGCAGGCGAAGAAGCGTCCCAGGTTGCGGAAGAAGAACGCCACGAGCAACAGCAAGCAAATGAAAACCAATGCGTTGTATTTGCCTTCGTTGATGATGAGTTGGCTCATGAACCAGTTGAGGTAGCTCATCAGGTAGTCGGAGGTCAGGGCGAAACTCGGCTTGGCCACGACCTCGATGGCGCCTTCCTTGAAGAGCAGGTTGAGGAACGGCCCGACCAACGCGAAGGAAAACAACGAGAAGAAAATGGCCATCAGGTTGAAGACCACGTTCAGGACGATGCTGCCCCAATACGGCTTGACGTAGGAGAGGACGCGGGAGAAAGGTTTGGGCTGCTTTGGCATAATTGATTATTTGTTTGTTGGTCATAATAGGTCTTATAGGTCCTATAGGACTTATGCCGACCTATTCTTTTTCTCATTATTATCGTTTTGTTGTGAGGGTTTCTCTCCCTTTTTGTTGTTTTCCTTATTGTCTTGTGTATCTTGAGGAGGAAGGGGATTGTCTCTATAGTTTTTTCTTGCTTGGTACATCCTCTCTCTCAAACCACCGTTCTTAATAAAATCTTCTTCCAATCTTCTAATTTGTTGGTCAAGAAGATAATTGCATTGGTGAATTAGGCATAAGATAATGTTGGCACAAACTACTCCGCTTCTGGTTTCAATAAATTGCTCATAGGTGTTTTCATACGATTCATCTTTCGTATAAGCCAGCTTTCTGACATACAAGGCTTCTTTGCTATCTTTGTCCCAAATAACTTCTTTCCTGTTTTTAATGTAATCTTTATAATCCTCCAATAACTCTTCCAAACTTGCCCGCGCCACATTTGTCAGTTTTATTTCTGTTTCTTTTGAAGTTCCAGATGCTTTTGAACCTTCAATGATATTCTGTTTCCCAGAACGAGCTGCCTGTATCATTTGGTCATAAGTTCTGTCCTTGATACTAATGAATCTTTCGCAAAACTTGACCGTAGCAGAATACACAATAGCAGATTTCTTATAAGAAAGCAACTCTTGATAGTGCCCGTGAGGTGGTATGAATCCATTGTCCATCTTTACAGTTTTTAGTAGTTGTAGCCAGTATAATTTTCTGGTGTAATAGCGAACAATTCTTCTTTTATTTTATTGTTCACGGGCAATGTTTTAATAAAAGCGTCAATCGCCTCTTTGTCGATGTGCTTGTTGGTGCGGGTGAGGCCTTTCAGCAGCTCGTAGGCGCCTTCCACCTGCTCGCGGCGCAGGATGGTCTGGATGGCTTCGGCCACCACGGCGTAGTTCTGTTGCAGGTCTTGACGAATCTTGTCCTCGTTGAGCAGCAGCTTGTCCAAGCCTTTCATCAGCGACTTGAGGGCAATCAAGGTGTGGGCGATGGGTACGCCGATGTTGCGCGTGACAGTCGAGTCGGTGAGGTCGCGCTGCAGGCGGCTGATGGGCAGCTTGGTGCTGAGGAAGGTCAGCACGGCATTGGCCATGCCGAGGTTGCCCTCGGCGTTCTCGAAGTCGATGGGGTTCACCTTATGGGGCATCGCCGAAGAGCCGACTTCGCCCGCCTTGATC
>FLNV01001660.1_pt1 | contig 16813 bp, 17 predicted proteins | sample 1140351 | NCBI WGS metagenome assembly FLNV01 (sample SAMEA3878207, study PRJEB12797) | bioreactor metagenome | biome: Moose rumen | place: Sweden | collected 2011-10 | reverse complement strand
GGCCCGTGCTGCTTCCTGCCGTGGGACGGCTACCAGTGCCGCTACCCACTCTGGCACTGCCGCTATGGCTGCTGCCCGACATGCTGCCGCTGCTCGTGGGACGGTTGCCACCGTTTTGCAGGCTGTGGCTCATTGAGCCTGCCGTGCTGTTGCCATGGCGCACGCTGGCCACATAGTTGCCGAAGCCGTTGCCATTGGGTTGATGCCCGCCAGGGTTGATGCCGCCCGGATGACCACCGCCGGGATGTCCAGGGTTGTGGTGGAAGTCGTGGTGATGCGGGTGATGCCAGCCGTACCAGTAGGGGTCCCAACCCCAGTAGGAGTAGTAGGGATAGCCCCAATAAGGATCCCAACCCCAGTAGTAGCTCCTCCAATAGGGACGATAGCCCCAGCCCACATAGAAACTCGGGTAGTAGTTCCAATAGAAGGGGTCGTAGCTGCTCGTGTAGACGTAATAGGTGTCGCCGCCGCCCGTGTAGTAGTCGTCGTAATAGTCTCTCGACGACGAGGCTTGCGTGCCGAAACGCTTGATGCGAGCCGCAAAGTCGGCGTCGTAGTAGGTCTCGGTGGTGGTGTATACCACGCCGTTGGTGTCGGTCACCGTCTCCGTGGTCTGGTAAACGGGTTCGACGGCGCTGGCGTAGTTCTTGCTGTCGGAATAGTAGGTCTGGTAGTCGTATTCCGAGCTGCTGCTAATGCTTGGGCTGACGTAGGATCCGTTGCCGGTGGCCAGCCTGCTGCCCGTGTTGCCGTAGGGCGAATAATAGGTGTCGTCCTGGGCAATGTGGCGGCTCGACGAACAACCGACGAATGCCACCATCAAGGCAATGATTGGAACAAGTCTTAACGCTTTCATTTTTTATAGGGTTTTTATTTGTCCTTGAATGATGAAATTGATTTGTGCATCGAATAACTTACAAATTTCGTACCAAAATCCGCTATTTCTTCAACGATTTTTGGCTTTATTCCAATTTGACGACGCGCCCCTCGCCAAGGCAGTGTTCGTCAATCCACGGATGTCCTTTATAATACACGTTTCCAATGCTATAGAGCGTGGCCGACAGCTCCGTGCGCGCCCAAACATAGATGTCGTTGGTGGAGCGCGATTGCACCTTGACCAAGTTCGTGTTCAGTGCCTCGGCATGGATGGGCCCGTAGCTGCGGGAGATGTGTTCCGCATAGTTGGCCCGCCCGCGCAGGTTGATGTCGGCGGTGCCGTTGATGAAATAGTCTTTCAACACGTCGCAGTCGATGGTCAGGTCGATGGGTCCCGAGCCTTCCTTCACCCTCAGGAGAAGGTTGCGGGTGTATAGCGTGTCGATGATGTCTTCCACCGTGTCGATGGTCATTTCCCACATGCCTTTGAGCGAGTCGGTGCAAAACAAATGCCCGTTTGAGGCAAAGTCGATTTCGCGCAGGCTGTCGTAATAGACGGTCATGTCGATGCTGTAGTCGAAGCTGCGGAGCCAGTTGAGGTCGTTCTCGTTCTTGATGTACAAGGTGTCGCCCATCACCTCAGTCGTCACCTTCTCGATGAGGTTTTTCGGGCAGGTCAGCTCCACCCGTGGATGGCTGTCGTGTACCAACCTGACGTTCACGTTGTGATACATCGAGATGGTCTCAAACCGATGGCCGAGGCTGCGTTGCTCGCTGACGGGCTCGCCGTTGCTGAACTTGCTGCACGAACCCAACATCAGCAGGCTAACGAGGGAAGACAGGACTGCGATAGCGTTTCTTTTCATGGCGCGGTAGGTAATATTTGTGTTGGACGTGGTATCCGATGCCGACGCTGATGAAGTCGGCCTTGATGTCGTAGGTGGTGAACGAAAGCGTGGCAAACAGGTTGTCGCTGATGTAGTAGCGCAAGCCGAGCTTCTCGTACAGCAAGAAAGCGTGGGCGGGCAGGGCCTCGTTGTTGCGTATGCCCACGTTGAACATGAAACTGACGCGGTCGAGCAGCATCTCGTAGGCGATGAGTCCGCCTATTTCGGTCCTCCAGTCGGGATGGGTGATCTTGCTGCTGTTGTCGACCACCACCTCCACGCCGATGCCCAAACGGTCGCGCTCGCTGAGTTGCAGCATGAGCTGTCCCGCAAGGTCGTGGATGAAGAAATACTGGTGCGTGCCGTATTGCTGGCTCATGTCCTTGAAGCCGAGCGTGTATTGCACGTCGGTGACGAAATGCCGCTTGCCGTCAAACTCGAAGAGGTAGTTCTTGGGCCTCAGTTTTTTGTCGATTTGCGCCTTGGGCGGTGCCAAATACCACGAAAGCCCCGTGGCCACGCTGAAGATGTTGATGCCCATGTTGGGCGTGCGCGTGGCGCCGTTCGAGAAATGGGTCAGTCCCGCCGAGGTCACCCAATGCAGACGGTCGGCGAGGCGTTGCCGGTATTCAAACGACAGGTTGACGGCGGCGTTCAGGTGCGAGCCGATGGCGTAGTTGTGGTAGTTCTCCTTCGGGTCGAACTTGTTGGTCAGGTAGGAGACACCCACGCCCAACTTGAAGGTCAGTTTGCTGCTCTCGCCCGGCGTGATGGGGAAGTTGATGAACGGATAGAGGGCAAACACGCGGCCCAACTCGGCGGTGATGCTGTCGTTGCCGAAGCCCGAATAATAAAAGGTGAGGCCGATGGAAGGGTAGTTGTGCAGCACTTCCCAACGGTGCTCGCCGTAGGTGTTGCGGTGCAGCGAAAGCTCCACGGCGGGCGCATGACGGCTGTAACGTCCCAAGGCGGAGTGGTATTCGTCGTTTTGGAAATAAAGATAGCCATAATGTGCCCGAGCCTCCACCTCGTAGTTGCGGTGGCTGAGTTGCGCCTTCGCCGCCGGGCCTATTAATAATAAGGTGCAGAGGGCGAAAAGGATGCTATGGCGTTTTTGTCGTTCCATTGAGCCTGCAAAAGTACAAAATTCCTTATTTTTGCGGCCAAAATCAATTAACTATGGACGAAAGATTAGTCGCTTTCAAGCGTTTATTAGACATCATGGATGCCGTGCGTGCAGGTTGCCCGTGGGACAGCACCCAAACCATCCACAGCCTGCGTCACCTCACCATCGAGGAGACCTACGAACTCAGCCAAGCCATCCTCAACGACGACCTCAACGAGGTGAAGAAGGAACTCGGCGACCTCATGCTCCACATCGTCTTCTACGCCAAGATAGGGCAGGAGCAGGACGTGTTCGACATCGCCGACGTACTCAACGGCATCTGCGACAAGATGGTCGTGCGCCATCCGCATATCTTTGGCACAGAGAAAGTTGAGAACGCCGAACAGGTGGAGCAGAACTGGGAGCGCATCAAGTTGGAACGCGAGCACAACCGCAGTGTGTTGGGCGGCGTGCCCGACGGACTGCCGTCCTTGTTGAAGGCCTATCGGATGCACCAAAAGACGGCAGGCGTGGGCTTCCGCTGGCCCGATGCGGAACAGGCTTGGCAGAAGGTGGAGGAGGAGAAGGCCGAACTCTTCGCCGAACTCGAGAAACCCGACAACACGGAACGGATCGAGGAGGAATACGGCGACCTGCTTTTCGCTTTGGCGGCCTACGGCAACTACATCGGCGTGAACCCCGACGATGCCTTGGAGAAGACCGACAAGAAGTTCCGCCAACGTTTCGCCCATGTCGAGCAACGCGCCCGCGAGCAAGGCAAAGGCGTGCAGCATCTCACGATTGAGGAAATGATAGCCTACTGGAAGGAAGCGAAGGGGGAAATGCCTCACGCAGAATCCGCTGAATGAAGAGGAAACAAATCTAAAGCAAATCAAGAACAAATCATCCCGTTTCCCGGAATTTTGTTTATCTTTGCGGCATAAAAAAACAAGAAAAGAACAAGTGTATAATGAAACGGACAGGCATCATAGAATCCATTCGGAAAGCCTTTTCGGTGTTTCCTTATCCCGTTGAGGTTTGGCTCTATGGGAGCGAAGCCCGAGGAGAAGCGCGTCCCGATTCTGACATTGACTTGTTGGTGTTGGTCGACAAACCAACAGTGTCGGGCGATGATGAGAACTCGATTTTCACCCCATTATATCAGATAGAGCTTCAAACGGGTGTCATCATCAATCCTTTGATTCTTCCCAAATCTCAATGGGGGAAACATGTCACGCCCTTCTATGTCAACGTAACCAATGAAAGGGTCAGGATATGACAGGATTGACTGATGAGCAACGGGTTGACATTGTGAAGTATCGCCTTGAAAACGCCTTGAATACGCTCTCGGAGGTGAAAAGCCATCGCGAGAACGGATTCTTCAGCCCGACTAACTCCCAACTGAACAACCGTACAACTAAAAACTGAAAAAATCACTTGCATCAACCAAAAAATGATTATATTTGCAGCGCGTTTTTCGCACGTTCTTTCGACGTTACAATTCACTTAATACTAACTAAAAATTTCAATCAAATGAAAAAAGTATCTTTACTCATTGCGATGATTGCCTTTGTTTGCGGCAATGCTTTCGCTCAGTTGAGCTATGATTTCAACGACGGCGTGGCCGGCGCTAAGATCGCTCAAACCTACGGTGATCCTTGGACCACTTGGAGCAACGCTCCCGGCGGCTCAGAGGATGGTGTGTTTGATGAAGCTGGTGGCTCGATGGCCGCCCACTTCACCTATGGCAACGACCAAGTCGTCCAACTTGGCGACCACTCGACGGGCGTTTACGACCTCGAATTCGATGCCTATGTCCCGGAAGGCAAGAATGGTTACTTCAACGTGCTGCACCACTTCGCTGGCAGCAACAGCACTTGGGCCATCCAGGTTTACATGCACATGACCAACGACGGTCAGAACTCGACTCAGGCCCCTGGCCACGGCACGGTTCACGCCGGTAGCAACGGCACCTGCGACCTGCCTTGTGTCTACGACGCTTGGATGCACTTCCGCGTTCATGTCGATGCCGACAACGACGTTGCCCAACTTTACTTCAATGTGGTTGGCGAAGCCGAAGAACTCTATGCCGAATGGCAATGGAGCTTGGACAGCTTCGGCGAAAACGTTACCGACCGCGTCCTCGGTGCCATGGACTTCTATCCGCCTGAGAATGCCGCCACTTCCGAGTATTATCTCGACAACCTTGAAGTCACGCTGCAAAGCAACGACGAGGTGCTGATCTTCGATCCTTTCGAGGAGTACACCGTGGGCAACAAGATTGCTGTTGAAGGCATTGCTGCCGGTCACGACTGGTGGACCACTTGGAGCAACGCTCCCGGCGGCGCCGAAGACGGCGTTGTGGCCGACTTCGACGGCACCCAATGCGGTCACCTCACCTATGGCAACGACCAAGTCCTTCTCCTTGGCGACGAAGAGAATGGCAACTATGACCTCGAGTTCGACATCCTCGTCCCCGAAGGCAAGAACGGCTACTTCAACATCCTGCACCACTTTGCCGGCAGCAACAGCACTTGGGCCATGCAGTGCTATCTGCACATGACCAACGATGGTCAGAACTCGACCCAAGCCCCCGGTCACGGCACCATCCATGCTGGTAGCAACGGTACCGCCGACGTGCCTTGCGTGTATGACGCTTGGATGCACTTCCGCCTGAATGTCGATACCGACACCGACATCGCCCGCTACTACTACACCGCTCCTGGTGAAGATGAAATCCTCGTCTGCGAATGGCAGTGGAGCTTGGACAGCTTCGGCAACAACGTGGTGGGCCGCACCCTCGGCGCCATGGACTTCTATCCGCCTGAGAACGCCGCCACTTCCGAGTACTATCTCGACAACTTCAGCTTCAAGAAGATCGGTGGCGAAAGTGCTCCCGTGCTGACCATCGACCCCATGGAAATCCACGAGACCCTCGGCGAAGACGACATGACCACGGTTGACGTCACCATCGACAACAGCGGCAACTCCATAGGCGACTGGGCCGGCTGGCTCGACTTCGGTCAAGGCGGCGAAGGCACCCAGACCACCGACCTTTACTACCACAATGGTGAAGAAGGTAACGGCATCGGCTCCTCTGCCGAATATCTCCGTGAGATGGGTATCCGCCTGCCTGCCACGGCTTACGCCGGCGCTGCCATGGGTATGAAGATCACCTCGGTGAAGTATTACATCGGTTCGCAATACAAGTCGGCCGACAACCACTACACCTTCCGCATCTACGGCCAAGGCCTCCACAACCAACCCGGTGAACTCCTTGCCGAGAAGACCCTCACCTCCACCCAATTGGGTACTTGGCTCGAAGCCGAGTTTGACGAAGACGTCTATATGACCGGTCAAGCCATGTGGGCTACCGTCGAGCTGCTCCAAGCCGCTAATGAATATCCCATGACCATGGACGGTGGTGAATATGGCGAAGAACAAGACGGCAACTGGCTCAGCACCAGCGGCAATAGCTTCAGCCACTGCTATAGCGCTGGCAGCTTCGGCGGCGCATGGCTCATCACCGTCAACTGCCAAGGCGAACTCATCCCCGCCACTTGGGCCTCCATCAACAAGACCGAAGGCTCCATCATGGGCGGCCAGAGCGATGTCATTACCCTCAGCCTCAACACCATCGGCCTCGAAGAGGGCAACTACGAAGCCACTTTGGTCATCAACACCAACGATGAGGAACTGCCTCATGTCGAAATCCCCGTCACCCTCTATGCCGACATCACTGCCGTGGAGGAGAACGCCGAACAAATGGCCAACATCTATCCTAACCCCGCCACTAACGTTGTCACCCTCGAAGGCGACAACCTGAGCGCGGTGGCCATCTACAACGTGGCCGGCCAGTTGGTGCGCATCGAGAAGCTCAACGGCTTCAGCACGACCCTCACCCTCGACATGGAAGCCGGAGTCTACTTCTTCAGCGTCTATGACATGAGCGGCAACAACAGCGTGCAGCGCGTGGTCATCACCAAGTAAGAAAAGGTTCCCTTGGGAACAACGAAAAAATCCGCTCCTTTCCTGGGGCGGATTTTTTTTGTTTGTCGGGTTCGGTGACCCGCTTTGCGCAAATACTATCTTGTCAGTTCAGCCATGATAATACCTCCAGCCACAGCCGCGTTGAGCGATTCGGTGACGCTGTCGCCCACGCGAGGGATGGTCACGGGATGCGTGATGCAAGGCAACACCTCCGCTCGGATGCCGTGCGACTCGCTCCCGATGACGATGATGCCTTCGGGCTTCTCGCGCATCCCAAACAGGTTCTCGCCTTCAAGCAAAGCCCCGTAGATGGCCTTGCCTTCGCTTCGGGCTTGCAGGAGATAGGGCGGGAGGTCGGCCTCCCAAACCTTGACCCTGAACAGCGAACCCATCGTGGCTTGCACCACTTTCGGGTTCCAAATCTCCACACAGTCGGGGCTGCACACTATGTCGCCGATGCCGAACCACTCCGCCGTGCGGATGAGCGTGCCCATGTTGCCGGGGTTGGCGATGCCGTCCAAGGCCAACACGAAGCGCGAGGAGGTTCTGATTTCGCCTTGCGTCGGGATTTTCGCCACGGCGAGGATGCCCGGTGGCGTGTCTAACCCGCTCATCTGTTCCATCTGCACCGTGCTGACGGGTTCGGCGCCGGCAAATGCGGGATGGCCGGACAAAAAGGCCTCGGTGGCGTAAAGCCCCACCGTCTCGAAGTCGGAGCTGAGCAGCTCTTCGACCATCTTGCGGCCTTCCACGACGAAAAGCCCTTGCTCCTTGCGGAACTTCTGCTGCTTCAGCGAAGCAATCGTTTTAATGGTGTTCTTGGTAATCATAAGGGTTCCTTTTTTGACGCAGAGCGTCCACAAAAATACGAAAAATGGCTGCCCCGTGCATTGGGACAGCCAAAATTTGTGAAAATATCAATGGTTGCTTATTCGGCGAAGACATTGAAGTCGATGTCGACGGCCACCTCTTTGTGGAGTCTCAGCTTGGCGGTGTATTCGCCCACTTCCTTGATGGCGTCTTCGTTGAGGACGATGTGCTTGCGATCCACCTCGATGCCGGTGGCTTCCTTGATGGCATTGGCGATCATGATGGTGTTGACCGAGCCGAAAATCTTGCCCGTGGCGGCAGCCTTGGCGGGGATTTGCAGCTTCAGGCCTTCGAGAGCCTTGGCCTTCTCAAGGGCTTCGTCCTTGATTTTCTGTTCCTTGTGGGCTTGTTGGCGCATTTCCTCTGCCAAGATCTTGCGGTTGCGCTCGGTGGCGAGGATGGCGTAGCCTTGCGGTATGAGGTAGTTGCGGCCGTAGCCGGGCTTCACGCTTACGATGTCGTTCTTATATCCTAAGTTGTTGACGTCTTGTTTCAGAATGATATCCATGTGTTGTCCTCCTTCAAATTATTTCAAACAATCTGCTACGAATGGCATCAGGGCGAGGTGGCGGGCACGCTTGACGGCTTGGGCAACCTTGCGCTGGTATTTCATTGAAGTGCCGGTGATGCGGCGAGGCAGGATCTTGCCTTGCTCGTTGACGAACTTCAGCAAGAAGTCGGCGTCTTTGTAGTCGATGTACTTGATGCGGTTCTTCTTGAAGCGGCAGTATTTCTTTCTCTTGGTGTCCACCGCGATGGGAGTCAAGTATTTGATGTCGTTGTTGTTGTTCACTTGTGCCATTTTTCTTCTTTTTTAGTTGTTCGACATTAGGCTTGAGCTTCGGCAGCGGCGGCTTCGGCTTTCTTGTTGCGTTTCTTCTCGTTGTAGGCGATGGCGTGCTTGTCAAGTTTCACGGTGAGGAAACGCATGACGCGCTCGTCGCGCTTCAGTTCGGTTTCGACATCGGCGATCACATTGCCCTCGGCCTTGTACTCGATGAGTTGGTAGAAGCCCGTGGACTTCTTCTGGATGGGATAGGCGAGCTTGCGCATGCCCCAGTTCTCTTCATGAACGATCTCTGCCCCGTTTTTGGTCAGCTGATCTTCATACTTCTTTACCGCTTCCTTCATCTGTTCGTCAGACAAAACGGGAGTTAAAATGAAAACGGTTTCGTACTGATTCATAACTGTTTGATTATTAAATGTTTAATTTGTAATAGTTGTGTGCTTCAATAGCGGGTGCAAAGGTACGGATTTTTTCTTAATCTACAACGGTTTACACGAAAATTATTTTGAATGCCGTGCATAGATTCCTGTCAGCCCGACCTTTTATGTCATTCCTTGCAGAGGCATGCGCGACTGGAATCTATAAAAGGTCGGGCTTGGAATGACATGCACAGCATTCAAGAATCCTACTGAGCATGAACTCCGCCGCGTGGCCGTCGCCGAAAATTGGGGGAAAATTGGTGGCGGGATGGCTCTCGAAGTGCTGCCAAGCCTGCATGATGCGCCCTTCGTCGGCATCGGTGAGGATGGCGTTGCCAGTCTGCACGATTTCCACCCATTCGGTTTCGGGCCTGAGGATGATGCAAGGCTTCTTGAAGAAATAGGCTTCTTTCTGCACGCCGCCCGAGTCGGTCATGACGAGCTGGGAATGCCGTTCTAAAGCAATCATCTCCAAAAACGATACAGGTGGTATCAGCTTGATATTCTGGCTACTGTAAATTTGTTTTTGCAGGTTTTCGTCAAGGTTGGTCTTCAAAAGTTTGGCTGTCCTGGGATGTAGCGGCAGCACGACGGGGCTTTCCTCGGCAAGTTGGAGCAAGGCCTTGAAAATCGCGCCAAGCCTTTCGGGATGGTCGGTGTTGGTGTCGCGATGGATGGTGGCCAAAATGTATGGCTTGTCAACTAACTCCAATCGCTTGATAATTTTGGTTTTCGCTTCGGCGATGTCGGCGAAATGCAGGCTGTTGTCGTACATGATGTCGCCGCAATGGTAGACCTTCGGGTTGTCGATGGTATAGGGTCTTTCATTGCCCATCGGGAACCCTTCGCGTTTCAGGTTCTCCAAGCCTGCCTTGGTAGGCGTGAAGAGCAATGTGGAGCAGTGGTCGCACACGATGCGGTTGATTTCCTCGGGCATGGCCTTGTTGAACGAGCGCAGCCCGGCCTCGATGTGGACGATGGGCACATGGATCTTGGCGGCGGCAATGGCACCAGCAAGGGTCGAGTTGGTGTCGCCGTAGAGGACGATGAAGTCGGGACGCTCCTTTATTAATATGTCCTCGATGCCTTCCGTCATGCGGGCGGTCTGCACGCCGTGCGAGGCCGAGCCGACGTTGAGGTTGTAGTCGGGACGTGGGATTTGCAGCTCGTCGAAGAACACCTGCGACATGTTGTCGTCGTAGTGCTGCCCCGTGTGGACGATGACTTCCCTTATTTGGTCGGCGTAATGGTTTCGGATGGCGCGACTCAGTGCGGCGGCCTTGATGATTTGGGGACGAGCCCCGATGACGGTGACGAGTTTCATGGGTGTTGGGTTTTCAGAGGTTCATTTCTCCGTTGTCGCGGAAGCTGTAGTAGTGTTCGTTGCCGATGATGATGTGGTCGATGATTTTGATGTCCAACAGTTTTCCGGCTGAGATGAATTTCTTGGTCAGTTGGCGGTCCTCCACGCTGGGCGTGGGGTTGCCCGAGGGGTGGTTGTGGGCCATGACGAGTGCGGTGGCACCCATGCTGATGGCGTTGCGGAAGATGACTTTGGGGTCGGCGATGGCGTGGGTGACGCCGCCGTTGCTGACGCATTCGGTCTTCAGCACGTATTGCTTCTGGTTGAGGTAGATGATGATGAAATGCTCTTGCCGCATGTCGTCGACGTAGGGCAGGAGGCGTTCGTAGCAGTCGGCGGAGTTTCCAAGGGTGGTTTTCTGGCTGGCTTCGGCGCTACGGCGGCGTTTGCCCAGTTCGAGGGCGGCCATGATGGTGATGGCCTTGGCTTCGCCGATGCCCTTGTGCCGCATCAGGTCGTCCAAGGTGAGGTCGGAGAGGGTGATGAGGTTGTTGCCGACGCTGTCCAAGATGACGCGCGACAATTCCACCGCCGACATTTCATTGTTGCCCGACCCGATGAGGATGGCGATGAGCTCGGCGTTGCTGAGCGCTGACTTGCCTTTGGCAATCATCTTCTCGCGTGGGCGGTCGTCTTCGGCCCATTCCTTGATGGATTTCTTCTCGGTGCTCATTTCGTTGAGGTTGTCAGGGGCAAAGATACGGATTTTCGGGTTGCTTCAACCAAAAAAGCCTCTCCTAATGATAGAAGAGGCACCAACATGTATGAATAAAACTTCCAATTATGCCAATTTGTTCGTGAACTTCGTCAGCTTCGACTTCAGGTTGGCGGCTTTGTTCTTGTGGATGATGCCGCGCTTGGCCACCTTGTCGATGATGGAATACAGCTTCGGGAGCTGGCTCTCAGCTGCCGACTTGTCGGTCAAAGCCCTGAATTTCTTGACTTCGTTACGCATGTTCTTGGCGTAGTAACGATTGTGCAAACGTCTTTTCTCTGTCTGACGGATTCTCTTGATTGCATCTTTGTGATTTGCCATATCTCTTATTCCTTATTGCTTATACTTTCCTTTTTATTCGGGCTGCAAAATTACAACTTTTCTGTGAATTGCCAACCGATTATTTGAAATTTTTTCTTATCGATAAATAAAACTCTGATATTCAATACACAATACAGCCAAATCCCCAACTCTAAACTCTAAATTCTCAACTCCCAATCTGGATTGCTTCGTTCCTCGCAATGACGCAAAGCGTCGACCGAACAACTCTAAACTCTCAACTCTAAACTCTCAACTCCCACAAACGCCATCTTGTCTTCGTTGCCGCGATGGATGATCTCGCCGAGGCGTATATTAATAAAGGTGTTGCGCTCGGCGGGGCCTTTCAGTTCGATGGGGAGGTAATGCTCGCCGTAGCCTCGTGCGATGCCTCTGCCGTCGATGCGCTCTATGAGCATCCGCTGTATTTTGCCTTTCATCTGCTCGAAATACTTGGTCTTGTTCTCCAACGAGATTTGCCGCATCACCTCGCTGCGTTCCGTCTTGATGCTTTCGTGTACTTGGCCGGGCATCGTGGCGGCCTTGGTGCCGTTGCGTACCGAGTATTTGAAGGTGTGGATGTGACTGAATCCGATTTCGCGGGCGAAGTCGCAGCTTTCGTTGAAGGTCTGTTCGGTCTCGCCGGGGAAGCCCACGATGATGTCGGTGGTGAGGTTGAAGTCGGGGCGCACGGCCGTGATGCGCTGGCACATGTCGCGGAACTGGCCGACGGTGTAGAAGCGGTGCATTCGTCGCAGGGTGTCGTCGGAGCCGCTTTGCAGGCAGATGTGCATGTGCGGGGCCAACTTCTCGTGTTGCAACAAGGCTAAGAAATGGTCTGAGAACTGGTCCGGCTCGATGGAGGAGACGCGCACGCGGAAGTCGCCGTCGATCGACAGGATATTCTCCACAAGTCGCTCGAAATTAGTGTCTTCGTAATGGTAACGCCCCATGTTGACGCCGGTCAGCACGACTTCCTTGAAGCCGTGGCCGACCACTTCGCGCACGTTATTGTAGATGTCGTTGGCGGGACGGCTTGTCGCCCTGCCGCGCACCATCGGGATGATGCAGTAGGAGCAGAAGTTGTTGCAGCCGTCGTGGATCTTGATGAGGCTACGGGTGTGGAAGGTGTCGAAGGCGGGCTGGTAGCTGAACAGGTCGCGGTCGTAGCCTTCGGGGTCGCTGTGTCCGTTGCGGAAATGCTCGTCCACGATGTCGAAGAGGGCCGATTTCCGTTCATTGTCAATGACATAGTCGGCAATGCCCGATTGCAGCAGTTCCGCTTTCCTGTGGTTGACCATGCAGCCCGTGACGACAACCAGCGCCTCGGGGTGTTTCCTCCTGATTTGGCGGATGGCTTGGCGACATTTCTGGTCGCTCGTGTTGGTGACGGTGCAGGTGTTGACGACGAAGGCATCGGCATCCTCATCGCTTTCGGCGATGGCATATCCCGCCGCCTTGAAGCGCGAGGCCAAGGCATCGGTTTCATATAGGTTGACGCGGCAACCCAATGTCTTAAACGCAATCTTCATCACCTCTTATTATTTCCTCATCTAAACTCTAAACTCTAAACCAACTCTCCCTCAATCGACAGCGGCGAAGCCGAAGTCACCTTGACGTTCACGATTTGCCCGATGAGGCTCTTGTCGGTGGAGGCGAAGCGGATGACGATCTTGCCTTCGGTGTGGCCGGTGAGGTAGCCGCTCTTGCGGTCGTGGCTTTCGACGAGCATCTTCACCGTCGTGCCAATCAGGTTCTGGTTATAGACGAGGCTGTGCTTCATCAGTTCCTCGGTGAGGCGGTGGTAGCGCTCGCGTTTCACCTCTTTGGGCACGTCGTCTTCCCATTGCGAGGCCACCGCGCCCGGGCGTACGCTGTATTGCGCGATGAAGGCCATGTTGTACTTGAACTCCTCCATTGCCTTGCGCGTGTTCTCAAACTCCTCCTCGGTCTCGTGCGTGAAGCCCACGATGATGTCGGTGAAGATGGTGGCGGTGGGCAGCTTCTCGTGGATGGTCTCGATGATGTGGCGGTAAGTGGCCAAGTCGTGGTGGCGGTTCATGCGTTGCAGCATGTTCTCGTCGCCGCTCTGGATGGGGATGTGGATCTGCTTGCCGAGGCAGTCGTATTGTGCCATCACCTCGATGACGTCGTCTTTCATGTCGCGGGGATGCGGCGCGGTGTAATACACCCAAAACTCCTTGCCGCTGTCCTTCCCGAACTCGCCGATGCGACGCAAAAGCTCCGTGAAGTCAATCTCTTCGCCTTTCTTGTCCAAGCCGTAGGAGTTGACGTTCTGGCCCAAAAGGGTGATGCTCTTGTAGCCTTTCTCGACCAAGCCCTTTAGTTCGGCCAAGATTTCCTCCGAGGGTCGCGACACCTCGCGGCCACGGGTGTATGGCACGGCGCAATAGGTGCAGAACTTGTTGCAGCCGTTCTGGATGGGGATGAAGGCCTCGAAATCAGATGTTTGCGTCGGCGTTATCGACCAAAAACGCTCCATGTTGGCCGACGGGTTGATCTTGTCGTCCTTGTGGAACAATGGCGCGACGGGCTTGATGACGGGCTGTATCTCAATCTCTTCTCCGTATTTCAGCGAGGCGGGGGTGACGATGCCGTATTGACGGATCATGTCGGGCAGTTTGGGCAGGTCGTTCATCGGGAAGACTAAGTCGAAGAGCTTGAGGAAACGCAGGCGGTCGGCGGGCAGCACGCAGCCCGACACGAAGGTGATGACGCTCTGGCGGTGCTTCATGGCGTTCCATTTCTCGATGCGGCCATACACCTTGTCGATGCCTTTCTGCCTGACCGAGCAGGCGATGATGCCGAGGATGGTGGCATCGTCTTCGTTGTCGGTCTCGACGAAGCCCATGCCGCGCAGCACCGTGCGCACGCGCTCGGTGTCGCTGAGGTTCATTTGGCAGCCCAAGGGGAGAAGGAAGTATTTCATTCAGTTGTCAGTTGACAGTTATCAGTTTGCAGTTGTTCAGTTATGGGGCTTGATGGAGCCTCGAATTGGGCTGCAAAAATACGAATATTTGTTCAGCCGTAAACCAAATCTATGATGTCTTGGAGGATTTCGTTGCTTTTGTCGAAAACCGGAGCGGTTTTGGTGCTGCATCCTCTCAGCAGTCTCTCCGCTTGGTCAACGATCTCAGTGTCAAGGCAGTCGGAGGCAATCTGAGCCTCGGTGATGACGGATTTTGCCTCGTCGATTTTGAGGGCTATCTCCACGCCGCCCCAAAGGAATCGGCCTTTTTTGGAGGTCTTGAATTGCTCCCAGCGGCCAAAGAGGAAATCTTGGGACGAGATTTCCGACGCGATGGCTTGCACTTCGGGCGTATGAATCAAGGTGTCGAAATCCAGGACCTCGGCTGGGCCGCCATAGACCTTTTCGAAGGAGCGGACGAGCGGCTGCTTGATGTTTTCGGAGGTCAGTTCGGGTGCGGCCTCGCTGAGGTTGACGACACGGCTGGCCACGCTCTTCACGCCGTTTTTCAGTAGCTTGGCCTTATCGACGATGAGATAGCGTTGCATCATTGCGCCGTCGGTCTTGATGAGGATGGTGCCGTGGTGCAGGTGGTTGCGTAGCCCTTTCGCGAAGGCGTTGCCACTAAATTTGCGTCCCTCGTAGGTGAGGTCGTTGCGCCCCGAAATCTCGGCCTGCAAGCCGTAAGCCAGCAAAGCGTCTTGGATGACAGACAGTTGCTTCTTCACGTCATACAGCCGTTTGTCGGCGATGAACGAGAAGTTGATGTTGCCCAAGTCGTGGTAGACCGCGCCGCCGCCTGTGCCGCGCCGCATGAGGTGGCCGCCCTCGTCCAAAAGCAGCTGCACGTTGCATTCGGAATAAGGGTTCTGGTTGTAGCCGATGACCACGGTCTGCTGGTTTTTCCAGAGGTACATCGTGACGGTGTCTTCCGCTTGGTTTTCAGTGAGATATTGCTCAACGGCGCGGTTGAGGAAAGGGTCGTATTGGTTGCTGATGACGACTTGTAGCTTCATGGTGTAATAATAGAAAAGCCCACCTTTTGGCGGGCTTGGTTGGTAGTCTCTCCGGGATTTGAACCCGAGTTACCAGGATGAAAACCTGACGTCCTGACCAGACTAGACGAAGAGACCAGTTTGTGTCGTTTTTTGACGGTGCAAAAGTAGACAAAATTTCCGTACCAACAATGCTTTTCGCGAGAAATTTGTGTATATTTTTCTAAAATGCTGTTTTTTAATAAGATAGAATCGCTGTTCTATTCGAATATCAGCGACACTTGGAATAGTTTGTTGCGCAACTGGTCGATGGGGGCGGTGTAGATGAAGGCCTCGCTCTTCACGATGTCGAGGATGCCGTAGCTCATCTTGACCTCGACACCCATCTTGAACCATTGGTTGTAGAAGTCGAAACCGGCACCGAGCTCGCCCGCCACGTCGAAACGCTTGGTGACCAAGTTGTTGATGAACTCCTGGCCGTCGGCTCCCGTTTCCTTGTTGTCCTTTTGCGACGCGAGGTCGAGCTTAGGGTTGATGCCGCCCATGACGTAGGCGCCTATGTTGTTGTAGCGTTTCGAGCGGTATTTGACGTTGAGCGGAAACTCCACGAAGGTCGTGCCTATCGATTTGGTCATGGATTTCATGTCGATGCTGCCGTCCTTGCCCTTGATGGCGATGTCGTAGCGCAGCTTGCGCTCGCTGAAACTCAGCGAGGGGATGAGTCGCAGGTCGAAATACCGGCCGAGGCGTTTGCTTCCGATGATGCCCACAGTGAAGCCGGGCGTCTGCTGTGTCTCCACGTTGTAGACGTAAAGGTTTTGGGTGGTCGAAACGCTGTAAGGCCCGCTGGGCCAGGCATCGGCGGCCAAAGGCATGTTCTGGTAGTCTTCCGTGGTCTTGACGGTATAGCTCATCTGGTTGAAAGCCAACAGGAAACCGAAATGATACGGCTCGTTCTCGTAGTTGGCCAAATATCTGACGGCCCTTCTTTGGGCTTGTGCTGGAACGACTATAACGCTGAGCATGAGTGCGATAGCCAATATTTTCATTGCTTTTTTCAAGTTACGCAAAATTTTGATTGTCATTAAAACGAGGTTCGTCCGCTTTTATTGCGGGAATCGGGCTGCAAAAATAGGAAAAAATGGAATATCAATGGATTTTGACGGCAGAGTATAGCATGGCGATGCCAAAAGTGAGGCTCCGGACCTTGCCGTTTCCCAAATCGTTCTCGGCCAACAATTGCTTGAAATCATCTGGCTCTGGGAAATGCTCCACAGACTTGGGCAGGTAGGCGTAGGCACCGTCTTCTTTTGAAACCCATTTCCCGATCTTGGGCAGGATGTGCCTGAAATAGAAGCCGTAAAGTTGCTTGACTGGGAACTTCTTGGGCATCGAAAACTCCAAGACGAAGGCTTGTCCATCGGGTTTCAAGACTCGGCTGATTTCCGAAAGGCCTTCGTCCAAACGCTCGAAGTTGCGCACGCCGAAGGCACAAGTGA
>FLNV01001659.1_pt1 | contig 16826 bp, 13 predicted proteins | sample 1140351 | NCBI WGS metagenome assembly FLNV01 (sample SAMEA3878207, study PRJEB12797) | bioreactor metagenome | biome: Moose rumen | place: Sweden | collected 2011-10 | reverse complement strand
TGCGTGGGCGCGACCGACAACATGCTGCTCTCCTCCACCATCGGGCGCAACAAGAGCCTGATTCCTGGCGAAGTGATTTCGGCTTTGATTAACGGCACGGAGCATTTCTTGGAGAAGCTGCGCAAACTCGGCATCGGCATTTGGCTCACCGGTGGCGAAACTGCCGACGTGGGCGACTTGGTGCGCACCGTCATCGTCGACAGCACCGTGACCACGCGCCTCCGCCGCGACGAAGTGATTGAGAACGACATCCGGCCCGGCGATGTCATCGTGGGCTTCGCCTCCTACGGGCAAGCCTCCTACGAGGACCGCTACAACGGCGGCATGGGCAGCAACGGACTCACCTCGGCCCGCCACGACATGCTGAACCATTATTTGGCCGAGAAATACGACGAGAGCTACGACCATAGCATCCCCGAAAATTTGGTCTATTCCGGTCCGCACAAACTGACCGACCCGACCGAAGTCCCAGGCGTGGACGTGGGCAAGCTCATCCTCTCGCCCACCCGCACCTACGCCCCGCTGATGATCCCGATCCTGAAGGAGTTCCGTAAGCAAATCCACGGCATCATCCATTGCAGCGGCGGCGCCCAGACCAAAGTGCTGCATTTCGTCGACAAGCTGCACATCGTGAAGGACAACATGATGGCGTTGCCGCCCTTGTTCAAGATGATCCAAGCCGCCTCCGGCACCGACTGGCACGAGATGTACAAGGTCTTCAACATGGGCCACCGCTTGGAAATCTACACCAACGAAAAGGCCGCCAATGAGATGATTGCCATTGCCAAGGAGTTCAATATTGACAGCCAAATTATTGGGCATGTGGAGGCTTCGGATTGCAAACGTTTGACTATCAAGAGCGAGTTTGGGGAGTTTGAGTATTAAAATGGTATAATAATTGTTTTAAAACTACATCATAATGAAAAAGAAACTATTAGCTGTACTAACTATTTCGATACTAGTATTTGTATCATCCTGTTCGGTATTGTCACAAAAACCCTTATCAAATGCATCAATTGGAGATAAATGCTATTTGAATGTGAGGATATTTCAAGCCATGAACAGTCATGAAGCATTAGCAACAAGCGTTGAAAATAACAACATTGTTGTTAAACTTATTACCACAGAAGATACTTTTTATGACGGGAAAAAAGTAACTGGTACTTATATTATGGTGAATACCTACACATACGAGAATAAACTTGAAACAATAAAAACCGTTCCTGTGTTTATAAAGGTTTCAGAATACGACACATACAAACCGTTACAAGAAAAAAAGCCTGAAGGTCAGAAATTATAATTGCATCACGCTATTAATTCATGGACATCACCGAAAAACTTGAAACGATAAAGCGCCGCTGGGAGGAAATGGGCGAACAACTCGCCGACCCTGCCGTGGCTTCCGACATGAAGAAGTTCGTGAAGCTCAACAAGGACTATAAGGACTTGGAGCCAATCGTCATGGCCTTTAAGGAATACAAGACACTGAAAGCCAACGTGGAAGAAGCGAAGGAAATCCTTGCCACAGAGAAGGACGAGGAGATGCGCAAGATGGCCGTAGAAGAGATGGACACAGCTCAAACGCGCATCGAGCAATTAGAGCAGGACATCCGCGTGATGATGATTCCCAAAGACCCACAGGACAGCAAGAACGCCATCATGGAAATCCGTGCGGGCACTGGCGGCGACGAGGCCTGCCTCTTCGCCGGCGACCTGTTCCGAATGTACAGCAAATTCTGCGAAAACCGTGGCTGGAAAGTGGAAGTGACTTCTGTAAGCGAAGGTGCCAGTGGCGGCTACAAGGAAATCGACTTCACCGTGACGGGCAATGGCTGCTACGGCATCCTCAAGTTCGAGTCGGGCGTACACCGTGTGCAACGTGTGCCCAAGACCGAGACCCAAGGCCGCATCCACACCTCCGCCGCATCGGTGGCCGTTTTGCCCGAGGCTGAAGAATTTGACGTGGAAATCAACGAGGGCGAAATCAAGTGGGACACCTTCCGATCGAGCGGTGCAGGCGGACAGAACGTGAACAAGGTGGAGTCGGGCGTGCGCCTGCGCTACATGTGGAAGAACCCCAACACTGGCGAGATGCAGGAGATCCTCATCGAGTGTACCGAGACCCGCGACCAACCCAAGAACCGTGAACGTGCCTTGGCGCGGCTGCGCACCCGCATCTATGACATGGAGTACCAGAAATACATCAGCGACATCTCCGCCAAGCGCAAGACCATGGTCTCGACCGGCGACCGCTCGGCGAAGATCCGCACCTACAACTATCCCCAAGGGCGCGTCACCGACCACCGCGTGGAAGGCTTGACCGTCTATAACCTCGCCGCCGTCATGGATGGCGACCTTGGCGAAATCATCAACCGCCTGCAAATGGCGGAAAACGCCCAGAGGCTGAAAGAAAACATCGAATCATGATATTCACAAAACCTACAAAACAAACAAAACATTATTTCTTAGTTGAGGAAGCCTGCCAACCGGCGGCTTCCTGCGGCTACCCAGTTGGGCAAGCCGCTCTACACAAAAAGTTTTGGAAGTTTTGATTGTTTTGTGATAAAAAGCAACAAGTTATGAACAAACACCAGTTATTCGAGCAAATCAAGAAAAAGCAGTCGTTCCTCTGCGTCGGGCTCGACACCGACCTCAACAAAATTCCGCAGGATCTGTTGGCCTTGGACGACCCCATCTTTGAGTTCAACAAACAGATTATCAACAAGACCGCACCATACGCCGTGGCTTACAAACCCAACTTGGCTTTCTACGAGGTATATGGCGCCAAAGGCTGGCAAAGTCTGGAACGCACTATCCAGTACATCAAGGTCAACCACCCCGACATCTTCATCATCGCCGACGCCAAGCGCGGCGACATCGGCAACACCTCGGCCAACTACGCCAAGGCCTTCTTCAACACCCTGAAAGCCGACGCGCTGACCGTGGCCCCTTACATGGGCAAGGACTCTGTGGAGCCTTTCCTCAACTTTGAGGACAAATGGGTGATTCTGCTTGCCCTGACTTCCAACAAAGGCTCGCAAGACTTCCAATACCTGAACGTCGGCGAGCGGATGCTGCACCAGCAGGTGCTGCAAACCGCCACCACTTGGGCCTCGTCGGAGCAGATGATGTTTGTGGTGGGCGCGACACATCCCAAAGAGTTGGGTGAAATCCGCAAGATGCTGCCCGACTATTTCCTCCTCGTCCCCGGCGTGGGTGCCCAAGGCGGCGACCTGCAAGCCGTGGCCCACAACGGCCTGAACGACGAATGCGGCCTGTTGGTCAACTCGTCGCGGGGCATCATCTATGCCTCCAACGGCAGCGACTTCGCCCTTCGCGCAGGCGAGGAAGCAAAGAAGTTGCAAGAGCAAATGAGCGCGTTGCTGAAGGAGAAAGGGCTCGTATAAGATTTAGGAGATAGCGGGGCAAGCCCGCTATGACGTTCAAGGGTTTGGGCTTCGTGACCCAACAAAAAAAGTCGCCTCGAAACGAGACGACTTTTTTTTGCGTTCGGTTAGTCACGCTTAGCGGACAACCGAGAAGGAGCGGTTGAGCATGGCACCGTCGGCGGCAATGACGCGGACGAAATAGATGCCAGCATTCAAGCCTTCGGTGTTGATTTGCACCGAGTTGCCGTTGACCTCCAGCGTCATGACGCGCTGACCCACAGTGTTGTATACCTCGATGGACTTCATGCCCTCGCCTACGATGTTCAACACACCCGAAGTCGGGTTAGGATACATCTTCACGGTTTGTTCGAGTTCGTCGACGCCTTCCATCCATGTCTGGAACGTGGTCTCGGGACCGTAATAGGTCTCGCCGTCGACCGTGGCGTAGGCCTTCACCATGTAGATGCTCGAGGCTTCAAGGTCGTCGGCCGAACCTAAGATCTTGCGAAATTCGTTGAGGCGACCCACCACCGTGGTAGATGTCGAACTCGTCACTTTCCTATAGACGAAGCCCACCTCGTCGGGATAGCCGTCGTAGACGAGAGGCGCGATGAAATCAGCCGAGGTGTAGGTGATGTTGCCCACTTCGGTCTCGCCCACTTCGACAGTGGCTTGCGGCCCTTTGACGGATATCTGGTGTTTGGCCTCGTTGCCAAAATCGCCGTCGTTTTCGTCGCCGACCAACACGTTGCCTTGGCTGTCCTTGATGATGTAATAGCCTTGGCCATTAGCACAGCAGATGCCGTTGCCGCCGTCGTCGTGAATCGTGAACGTCACGCACTCGTCAGTGGGAACGGTGACATTCTCGATGTGCAGCTGCGTACTCGATCCGCCCACCAGCATCGTGTAGGGGCCTCCCGAGCCTAAGACCGTGCCGTCGGAAGCGGTAAACTCCCAAGTGATCTGGTTGCCGAACTTATCCTGCATGAGCAACAGCTTCAGCGTTTCCTCGTCGCCTTCAACCTCAAGGTCGGCCCATTCGAGGCAGGTGACGCTGCCCTGGCCCTCGAAGGAGTTGGTCTCGCCATTGACGTCGGTGAGGGTCACATGAGCTGCATAGGTGCCAAAGGGAATCTCAATCGGAACCATCACTTTCTCGTTGCCGTATTGGACGAGTTCGCCTTCCCAGTTGACGGTGGAGGTCACGCCTTCCACTTCGACATTGACGGTCATCGACGTAATCGTCTCAGTGCCAATGTTTCTGACATCGACTTCCACTTCCTTTTCGTGCGAACAAGTGACGACGGGGATGCTCACGTTGCTCACCATAGGATAGATAGGCTCGTCGGAACCTTGGAGCATTTCGAGCTTGCAGGCCGTAAGGATGGGACGTGTAGGCGTGCCTTGATAACGCTCGGAGACCCAAGCCAAGAAGAAGATGTTGTCGAGATCGACATTGACGCCATTGGGCGACCCGATGGTTTCGGGAATCGCGTATTCGTAGGTGCGGGTAATCAAGGTGCCTTGCGTGGTGGGCGAAATGGCTTCGCCCCATGCGCTCTCGTTGACGACATCGCGAAGGATGTGCATGTGGACATATTGGCCGTTCAGCCACTGTTCGGGGTTGTAGTTGCCGTAATCCGACTGCGAGCCGAGGATGCTGTCTTGCAACATGGCCACGGTCAGGTAGTTCTGGTCGGCGCTGCTGTTGCCCGTGTAGTAGACCTCCACCGTGATGGTGGCCAAACGGGTGTCGGGATTCACGATGGCACTGCCGGCAACGTTGCACTCCGCAGCCTGGTTCAACTGCGTGTTGGTGGCATTGGTCCACTGCCCACGGTCCTGCGCGGCAGCCGTGGTGCGGTTGACAACGCCGCAAGGATAGCCCGTAATGGAGAACCCGTTGTGGATGGTGTTGCCATCTTGGGTAATCATGTTGGGATAGGACGTCTGCGCATAGCCGCCCGCATGGATGTTGATGGCCCAAACCCTACCTGGGTTGGCCGCCATAATCTGATTGGCAATACGGTGACCATCAGGGCAATAGCCGCAGCCGCGACCCGTGAACTCCTCGATGATGACGTTCCTGTTGGCAGGCTCCGTCGAAACATACTGCTGGGCCTTCAGCGAGAAGGAGAATGCCAGCAAAGCCATTAAGGCTAAAGTAAACTTCTTCATAGTTGTTGTTATTTGATTGTTTATCATTTTTGCGGCAAAAATACACATTATGAAAAAATGCGCCACCCAGTGACGCACTTTTTTTCATGTTTCCCACATTTTTCGCATCAGATGCCTTCGACGATGGTGATCCATCCGAATTCGTCAGGCTCGGTGCCGTATTGGATGCCACGGAGCTTGTTGTAGAGCTTCTCGCTCCACTTGCCGGGCTTGCCGTCGCCAAACTGGTACGACTTGCCGGTCTCGGGGTCGTCGATGCGCGAGATGGGGCTGATGACGGCGGCGGTGCCGCAAGCGCCAGCCTCCTCGAAGGTGGCCAATTCCTCCTCGGCGATGGGACGACGCTCCACCTTCATACCAAGGCTCTCGGCGATTTGGATGAGGCTCTTGTTGGTGATGGAAGGCAGGATCGACGTGCTTTGGGGCGTGATGTAGGTGTTGTCTTTGATGCCGAAGAAGTTGGCCGCGCCAGCCTCGTCGATGTACTTCTTTTCCTTGGCGTCCAAGTAGAATTCGCAGGCGTATTCACCGCCGTGGCAAGCCTCGACGTGGGCACGCATGGAAGCGGCGTAGTTGCCACCCACCTTGTAGATGCCCGTGCCGAGCGGGGCCGAGCGGTCGTACTTGCGCGTGATGACGTAGGGGTTGGCCATGAAGCCACCCTTGAAGTAAGGCCCGACGGGGGTCACGAAGACGATGAAGAGGTACTCGTTGGCCGGCTTCACGCCCACTTGGGCACCCATGCCGATGAGCAGCGGACGGATGTAGAGCGAGGCGCCCGTCTCATACGGCGGGATGAACTCGGCGTTGAGTTTCACGGCCTTGATGACGGCTTCCTCGAACTTCTCCAAGGGGAGCTTGGCCATCATGATGCCGTCGCAAGAGCTTTGCAGGCGCTTGCCGTTCTCGTCGATGCGGAAGATGCGCACCTTGCCGTCCTTGCCACGGAAGGCCTTCAGGCCCTCGAAAGCCTCCTGGCCATAGTGCAGGCAGGTGGCGGCCATGTGGATGTTGATGGTGGTTTCGGAGCTGACTTCGAGTTCGCCCCACTCGCCGTTGCGATAGTAGCAGCGGACATTGTAATTCGTTGGATAATAACCAAATGAAAGATTTGCCCAATCGATGTTTTGCATGATTCTTTTATTTTTTAGATGATTGTTGCAGTTGTTTTGAAAAAGTCCACGAAAATACGAAATATTTCTGAATGCACGACGGTTTTTCGGAGAAATGTCAGAAATTTAATCCCACTGCCCTTTCAAGGTAATGGCTCTCAATGCCATACTGCGCCTTCAGGTCGGCGATCTGTTGCAGGATTTTCGGGTCTTTCGGGTTTTTCGATGTTTTCCTGCCCACCAAAAGCACATTCTTCGGCGTGTGTTCCATCTCGATGAACTCCATCACCTGGGTCTTGTAGCCGAAATATTCGAGGATGAGGGCGCGGATGGTGTCGGTGATCATCACGGCCTGACGCTCAAGGAAGATGCCGTAGCGCGTGATGGCGTCGAAACGGCCCGAGCGTTCCATCTCCTGCCGGATCTGCTTGTGGCAGCACGGGGCGCAGACAATCAGTTCCGCACCCGCCTTGATGCCCGAGGCGATGGCATCGTCGGTGGCGGTGTTGCAGGCATGGAGGGCAATCAACACGTCTAACTTTTCGGGACGGTAGGCCTCAATGCTGCTCTCCACAAACGCCAAGCCTTTCAAGCCGTCTGCATTAATGATTTCGTTGATTTTCAGCACCAAGTCAGGACGGATTTCAACGCCTTTGATATCGACATCGAGGTTCATGCGTTGCGACAGCAGTTCATACAGGGCGAAGGTGAGGTAGCCCTTCCCTGCCCCCATGTCGGCGACATGCACCGTGCCGTCGAAACGCATCGGCTTGACGAGGCTCTCCACGATTTCGGCGTATTTGTAGATCTGCTTGAACTTGTGCTGCATGTCAGCCGTGACCTTGCCCTCGCGAGTGGTCAGGCCGAGCTGGTACCACCACGGGTTGGCCGGGTTGATGAGGCGGTTCTTCTGCTTGTCGTGGTCGAGGTTCTGCTCGCGGCTTTCCTGCACTTTCTTGGTTTGGATGGTGGCTTTGCCTTTGCCGGAAACCAGCAAAGTGACATCCTCATTCACGGTGAACAGCACGGCATTTTGGAACCTTTCAGGCAGCATATCGCGCAGCATTTCAAGCATTTGCGACATGTCGTAGTTCTTCACCTCGTCGCGACGCTCATAGCGAAAGGTGAAGGCGAAGAGTCGTTTCTCCTTTATTAATACGGGCTTCACATAGACGTTGCGCAGCTCGTCGCGCTTGTCGGCGGGCTTGCTCAGCGTCATCTTCACGAGGGTGCTTTGCTCGGCGGCCTCGGCCACCTTGTCCAAGAATTTTTCAATGTTGTCGGGCATGTTGGAAATTTTCGGCAAAGGTAGTGAATTATCGCACGCCAAAAACACTAATACAAGAAACCCTTCATTCAAAGCGGGAGTTTGTTGCCGTGAGGTGGTTCACACAGTGGAAGAACTACAGCAAACAATAGCCAGCGGCGATGCAAAGCGCAACAACTTCACCAAGATGACTTTCGAGGCACTGTACGACTATGTCTATGAGTGCCTTGACTGATTGATCTCCAGAAAAGGGATTTAAAGGCCGTTGTGTTATGGAAACGACGGCATTTGCCCCATCACAGCAGCAGCGGTAAGGAACGAGGTGATGCTGGTGCCGAGGATGCCGTGCAGGTTCAGGTTCTGTCCCGTGAGGAAGAGGTTGGGAAGTGACGTCTGCGGCGAGATGATGGTGCCGGCGGGATTGTTGAAGTCCTTGCAAATCCCGTAAGCCGAGCCATTGGGCGTTCCCGTATAGTCGAGATAGGTGAGCGGAGTGCTCGTAAACACGCTGTCGATGGCATCCTTGAGTTCGGGAAAACGCTTCGCCACATGGTCGATGCAGGCTTGGGCTTTCTGCGCCTTGAGCTTTTCGTACTCATCGCCACGATGCCCAATCGTGGTGTCCGTCCATTTTTCCAACAGGCTCATGTCCATCGGCGAAAGCAGGTCGATGGCGCGTGCCGAGCCGTCGGGGTAGGTTTCGGGATAGAAATGAACCATGACGGAACGGGTCTGCGCGAGGCTCGGATGCCACAGGTCCTCGTCGGCGGAATGTACGAAGACGTTGCGGTTCAAGTAGTTCATCTTGCCGGGTTTGAGGAGGATGTTGGCCGTGAACATCCCGAAGGCGTTGCGCAGGGCGGCAATGCGTTTGCGATAGATGGGCCGCACCTTCGAGCCTGTCGCGTCAATGAGCGACAAGGTGGAGTCCGGATGCAGGTCAGAGACAAACACATCGGCTTCCAACAGTTCCTCCCCGTTGATTTCGGCGGCCTTGACCATGCCGTTTTCTTCTTTCAGGGCGGTCACTTCCGCTTTCGTGAGTACCGTTCCGCCGCTTTCGCGAATCGAGTTTTCGAGGCTCTGGACGAGGGCCGCGCCACCGCCTTTGAGCCGCCAGCTGCTTTGGATGAAGGAGTTGTTGATTTGCGCGAACACATAGAGCGGGAGCGTCTCGGCGCAAAGGTTCATCTTCAACGACGAGCCGCTGAGCACCTTGCGCAGCAGCGGGTCGCCGATGGTGTCGGTCAGGAAGGCATACGCACCTGTCTCAAACGCCTCGTTGATGGGGCCGTTGGCGACATCAAAGATGTGTTCGCCGATGTTTTTCAGGGTGGCAATGTACCTTTCAAGACCGCGCCGCTCTGACGGAAACCGTCGGGCAAGTGTTTCGACAAAATTATCGTATCCCGAGGCCAAGCTGAAACTTTCGTCGCCAATCACCACTTCGTCGAAGCAGTCGTTGTCCATACGAACCCATTGCAAGTCAAGGAGATGGAAATACTCGAACAGGCGATGCAGCGACTCGCCGTCACCCATTCCGCCGACGTAATGGAAACCCGTGTCGAAAGAGAAGCCTTTTCGCCTGAAGCTTTGCAGGCATCCGCCGGCTTGGCTGTGCTTTTCGAGTATGGTCACCTCGTATCCGTTTTGCGCCAAGATGTAGCCGCATTGCAGTCCGCCCAATCCCGCGCCTATAATCACCGCTTTTTTCATCTATCATCGATTTTGACGGACAAAAATACAACATTTTGCTTACATATACGCCGCCCAGCGGGCCTGAAGCCGTTCTTGGGTCTCCTCGACGATGTCGCGCAGGTGTTTGCCGTAGGAGCGGTAATACACTAACCATGCCGTGACGCCATAGACGACGACTTGGATCCAAAGGCCAATCAGTTCGGGACGCACATCGCTGAGCACGGCGCCCATGCTGTTGATTTTCACCAAGCCGTTGATGCCGAAGGTCGATGGGAAGAACCACGAGACGACCTTCCAAAACGCCGGCACCGAGCACGAAGGCCACGAGATGCCCGAAATGAACAGCAGCGGCACCGAGACGAACACGAACATGATGATGAACACCTCGCGGTTGTAGGCGAGGCCCGAAAGCGTCATGCTGAAGAAGAGGCAAGCCAACAGGAACGGTACCAAGAACGCCAACATGTCGGCCCAACGCCCTATCTGAATCAAGTGGAACAAGCGTGGCACGACGCAGAAGACGTAGGCCGCAATCACCACATAGATAGCGAGATAGGCCGCGCCCTTGCCCGCAAACATCTCCACCGGCCTTTTCCCGATGACGTGCGGCTCAAGGATGCCACGGCGTTTCTTTTCGCGCTCCTCACCGGCCATCATGCCGATGCCCAACAACATCGTCTGCTGGATGACCAAAATTAGTACCCCCGGAATGATGAACGAGGCGAAGCCGTTTTGCGTGTTGAACATCGGGACGTATTCATACTCAATGGGATAGGCGAAAGTGGAAGCCTGCTCGTCGGTGGCACCTTCCAAGCGTTGCGCCTTGATGTCGCGGTTCATCGCGAGGGAGACCTCCGTACACGAGGCATACACCGCCTTGTAGTACAAGATGCTGCCCATGTCGGAATACAGCTCCACGACGGCCTGTCGGCCTTCCACCAAGTCGCGGTCGAACTCGGCGGGGATGTAAATCAGGCAGTAGGCGTTGCGCCGATGCACCTGCTCGACAGCCTCCTGCATGTCGGCACAATGCCCCACGATATAGACGTCACTTGTGGCATCCACCTTGCGCAGGAATTCGCGGCTCGTCGCCGACTTGGCCATATCGACCACCACCGTCGGCACCTCGCGAACCGTCTCTTTTCCATACAGATAGGAATAAAGCAACGGATAAAGCAACGGCACGATGAGGAAAAACACGATGACGCCTTCATCGGTCAACGCGTTGTGCAGCTCCTCGTGGAAAACTTCCAATATGTTATGCAACCATTTCATTTCATCGGGTATATTGATACTCTAACAAACACTTTTTCAATCGATTGGGGAACAATAAGGGCAAAGCCAAAAACGCCACTAACGCCGCATAGTTCATCCAAGAGTAAACCATCGGCAGGCCGTTCAACGCCTGATCGACGTAAATCAGGTAATAATGCCGCAGCGGAAACAGGTACGACAGCGACTTCAACGCCGCCGGAAACGCATGCTGCGGGAACGAGAACCCAGAGATGGGGAACGAAAGCACGCCCCACAGGGTGGCGATGCTCAAGGCCCAGCGCAACGACGGCAAGGCCTCGCACAAGAACACGCCAAACGCCTGCGACACCAAAATCAGGAGCAAGGCGGCCAAAGCCATTGGCCACAGGCCGCTCTTCAGCGGGAAGTCCCAATAGGCATACAGCACCACGAGATACGTTGCGCCCATCACAACCCAAACCAAGAGCTGGGGCAACAGCTTGCCCAACAACGCCTTATAGACGTTGCCGTCGGCCAACTCCATCCAACGCCGCGACGTACCTTCCTTCACCTCGCTGTAGATGGAATAGATGGTCACTTGGAAGATGAGCAGCATCAGCATGGCGGGCAGGAGGATGTTGGAGAGGTAAATGGAATAGTTCAGGCCCGGATTGCCGATGGCATGCATCTCCATCTTGATGGGTTGCAAGACGCCCATCACCTGATTCTCGGCATAGCCCTTGGCGTAGAGCGTCTCACGCGCAACGGCACCCGAAGCCAATTCCGCCATCATCTTCATGTCGCGGTATTCGAGGGAAGCCGGGACGAGATAGGCCGCGTTGGTGTAGAACGATACCTTGGGCTGCTTGCTCGACAAGGCTAATTCCGTCGTGCCTTTCGGGATGTAATAAAAGGCGTAGATCTTGCCCTGTTGCATGGCTTGGCGGGCTTCGCCGAAACTGGCGTATTCCTCGATGATGGCCGTCTGCTGGAAGGCATCGAGGTTGCGCAGCACCTGCCTCGTGACGGAGGTGTTGTCCTCATCGACCACACCCACGGGGATGTCGGTCGGAAGGCCCTTCCCCATCAAGGTGGTGAAGAAGAGGTAGCCCACCAACGGCGCGACGACCATACAGAACAGATAGACTGGCTGCGACAGCATCCGCGCCACCTCGCGCTGCACGATACGCCAAACGCCATGCTCGTTTTTCTTTTCCGGACTCATTTGCTATGCTCTTTCTTCACGATGACGCTCATGCCCGGACGCAGGTCGCTCTCCACCGCAAGCGGCGTGGCCCTCACCTCGAAGGTCTTCAGGTCGTATTGCCCCGTCTCCTTGGTGGCCTTCCATGCCGCGAAATCGCCGACATCCTTCATGTAGTTGATTTTCATGCGGATGGTTCTGTCCAAGGCAGGGACGTAGGCATCGAACTCCGTGCCGACAGGGTAATCCTTCAGGATGTCCTCACGCATGTTGAAGGTCGCCCACTGGTCGTCCATCTGAGCCACGTTCATGATGGGTGCGCCCGTCCCGACGAGTTCGCCCACATGGGGGAAAATCTCGGTCACTTCGCCATCGGCGTAGGCCGTCAGCACGGTCTCGTCGATGTAGGAATTGACCTCAGCCACAGCGCCTTGGGCTTGCAGCACCTTGGCGGCGGCCATCTCCTTGTCCTCCTTTTGGGCACCGGAGAGGGCTAACTTATACTGCGACTCTGCCGCCTTCTCGGTGGCAATGGCTGCATCGAGTTGAGCCTTCACCTCGTCGTATTTCTGTGCGCTCACCACGCCTTCCTGATACAGGTTGCTGACGCGGTTGAACGACTTCTCGGCAATATCGACACCCACCTTGGCTTTCTGCCACATCTCGTAGGCTGCGTCAATCTGCTGCGACCTCGCTCCTGCCTTCGCTTTCGCGCTCAAGGCAAGCGCTTGTTGCTCGACGGCTTCGGCCTGGGCTTTCTTGGCCTCCACTTGGGGCGATTCGAGGATGGCCAATGTGTCGCCTTTGCGCACATGGTCGCCCGCCTTCACGCGGTATTCCATGATGCGTCCCGGCACCATGCTCGACACACGGTATTCGGTCACTTCGGCCTGTCCTTGCAGGTATTCCGTTTCCTTGTTGAAGGTGATGATGCCGATGACGCACACCACCGCAATCACGCCTATCAGCACCGCGAGGGCGAGGTAGGTGTTCATTCTTTGTTCTTTTACTGTAGTCATATTCTTTGGATTTGTTTGTTTGTTTCTTTTGGATTGCCGTAGGCCGCTGCCCCACGGTTACTATAAACTCTAAACTCTAAACTATTGAAGAATCACTCCAGCGGCCTTGCGCAGGTTGACGTCGGCCATGATGCAGTCGATTTTCGAGTCGATGTACTCCGAATGCGCTTGCAGCCACGCAGTTTGGGCCAAGTTGAAGGTCGATGACTCGACCACGCCCTCGCGGAAGCCTGCCGTTGCCATGCGGAGGTTCTCGTCGGCGTCGTTCAGCTTCTCTTGGGTCAGCTTAAGACGGGCCTCAGCCTCGCTGAGTTGGCTCTCGCACTGGCGCACCTGAAGCAGGATCATCTCCTTGGTGTCGTCGTAGTTGTAATGCTGTATCTTGGCCTCGGCCTTGGCCATGCGCGTCTTGTTGTAGCCCTCACCCCAATGGAAAATCGGGATTTTGGCCATCACGCCGAAGTTCCACATTCCCCCGAACTCGTTTTGGAAGCCGTTGAAGCACGAGGGGTTGCTGACCACATAGTTGCCGAAAGCGCCGATGGTCGGAAGATAGTCGGCACGGGTCACCCACACCTTTTTGGCATAGATGTCGCGATGCTGAGGCATCTCAGTTCGGGACGGTTGCTCTCGATGTCGCTCTCCGAGAAATACGGTCTGTTGTTCGTCAGCATAACGTCGTCCAAATTCTCGTCGGCCAAGACGATGTCGGAATCCAAGGGCTGGCCGCAGAGCTGGCAAAGCAGCATCTTCGACAGCGCCAAGCCGTTTTGCGCCTTCAGCAGCGAGGTCTCGGCATCGTTCAGCTTCACCTTCACCGCCAACTGGTCGGAGGTCGTAATCACGCCCTCGGCTAACATCTTGTCCATGTCGTCCGACAGCGAGCGGAGCGTCTCAGTATAGCTCTCGGCCAACTTCAGCTTGTTGGCGATGGACACGATTTGCCAATAGGCTTGGTCCACCGTAACCAAGACTTCCTGTTGCTGCATCTCCTGCTTCGACTCGGCGAGTTGCTTCAAGTCCTTGGTAATCTGGTTATAAGCCACAATCTTGCCGCCCGCAAAGATGGGTTGCTGCACCGAAACCGTGCCTGCAAACACATTCTTCGTGTCGATGGTGAAAGCGTCGGCCACCTCATGCCCGATTTGGTTCAAGGCGTCTTCCACGTTGAGGGTCAGCAGGTCGGTGACCAACTTGTTCAAGGTGGGGTCGTGTTGCAGCAAGGCCCACGAAACCATGGCCACGGGGTCGTTTTGGTAGACAGCCAAAAGCTCCTCGCGATAGGCGTCGATTTCGGCTTGGGTCATCGTGCCGAGGTTGTTGAGCGCGTTGATGTTGTCGTCGCTCAGCAACTGGAAGCTCTTGCTGTTGTGCATGTAGGAGCCCGTCGCCGACACCTTGGGCAGGAAGTTGGCGTAAGAGGCATACAGTTCGTAATTCGCCTTGTTCACCTCCTCCTCGGCCATTTTCAGTTTCTTGTTGTTTTCGAGGGCGAGCCTGTGGCAGTCGTCCAACGTCATCACCCGTTGCGCCCTTGCCGTCAGCGAAAGCAGACAGAGCGTAACGATCATCATCTTGTTTTTCAATGTTTTAGGCATTGTTTCTTTCCTTTTGTTTCGTGGCGCAAAGGAACACAAAACTTCATTGACGAAATCCATCTTTTTGGCAGTAAAAAGTATCTAAAAGTCGAATATTTGTATTTTTCCAACCAAATATCGGAATATTTTATCTATTTTTGTCGAAAATTTCAACAAATGGAAACGAAGAACTTCAACAGTTTCAGCATTGCGCGGGCAAAAGAGCTTTTTTTGACCGACGACGTTATTAATATAGGTGACGATTTCATCCTGACCGAGCGCACCAACGAGGCCAACTACGACCTGCTGCGCTACCCTACCCGCATCGATGCCTACATGGTGGCTTTTTGCAAGAAAGGCAGCTTCAAGTGCAGCATCAACCTGAAAGAGTACGATATACGCGAAGGCATGATGATCCTCAACTTGCCGCAAAACATCATCCGCGTGGAGTCGGACGACAGTGCGGAGGCACCCTCGCTGACCGTCATCGCCGCCTCGTCGCAGTTTCTCAGCCAGTTCAGGTCCGACATCAGCAAGATGCTCAACGAGGCCTTCTCCATCTTGGACAACCCCTGTTTCACCTTGCAAGACAGCGAGATGGCCCTCATCCGCGAGCATGTCGGCCTCATCAACACCGTCATGCAGTCGGGTTATGCCTATGCGCAGGAAAGCGTCAGCCACATCATCTCGTCGGTGTTTTTCCTCTTCGGGAGCTTCCTCAACCGGCAGATGGAGAGCCAGAGCAAGGAAGACCGTCCCGCCTCGTCGCGCCACAAGATTGTCTTCGAGCGTTTCTTGGAATTGGTCACGCAACACCACCTCAAAGAGCGCAGCGTGGGCTTCTATGCCGACAAGCTGTGCATCACGCCGAAATACCTCTCCAAGATTGTAAAAGACACTACCGGACTCTCCGCCCCGCAGTGGATCGACCAATATGTCATCCTCGAGGCGCAACAGATGTTGAAAAACAGCGATTTATGTATCAAGGAAATCTCCGACGACCTCAACTTCCCCAACCCGTCGTTTTTCTTCAAATACTTCAAGAAACACACGGGGATGACGCCGAACCAGTATAGGAACAGTTGATTAGGAATGATCTCACACAGAAAACGCTGCTTATTTCGCCAAGGCTTCATACATCTTGAACAACTCCGCCACACATTCGCTCTCGGTCATCTTGGTGCTGAAGCCGTAGGCGGCCATCACTGCGCGGTCGTTGGCTTGGTGCGCCTTGCGGAGTTCGGGCGGCATGAGCGTTTCGTTGTAAAGGTCGGCGAGCGACGAGTCGGGATACAAGGCACGCGCATCAAGGATGGCTTGAGCGGTGCTTTCAATCAAGGAGGCGAAGTTTCCGACTTCGCCATTCAAGGAAGTGAAGTTTTTAACTTCACTTTTGCTTTGCGAAGATGCAATCTTCGCGCCCTCGGTGTCGTTTTTCGAAGATACAATCTTCGCTGCCAATGTGTAGCTGTTTTCGGGCAAGTTTCGTGGGTTGTTGGCAATGTATCGCAACACGTTGTTATAATGATTTTCGTCCCGAATCATACGGTCGTAGGATTCATGTTGCCAAAAACTTCCGCTTTCGCCTATAAGTTTGTTTATCTGATTGGCAGTGTGCCGTTTCCATGAGTGCAGGACATCACTTGTCTTGTTTTCGCCAAGCATCTCCACTAAAACGTGAACATGGTTAGGCATTACCACATAGGAATGGAGCAGATAACGCTTGCCATCAAAAAACTCCAATGCGTTGCATACTATTTCTCTGATGTTAGGGAACTTAAGCAGGCAGCTTCCCATCCCGGCATCAAGCCATTTGTCAATCTTGGAGCCAAAGCGTTTGTAATATAACCTTTCCGTTTCCTTGTCCCAAGGTTTGGGATGCAGTTTCAGGAAATTGGCTTTGCCTTGCTCCAATTCATCGATTTTTTCTTTAGGCAAAGAATCGGCGAGGCGGAAAGTGATGAATTGCAGTTTCCCGTCTTGATGCCAATGGGGAAGATGCGCACGATGTTCGTTGACATCTTGGCTCTTGTCGAGAAACAAGGAGGCGAAGTTTCCAACTTCGCCATTCAAGGAAGTGAAGTTTCCAACTTCACTTTTGCTTTGCGAAGATGCAATCTTCGCGCCCTCGGTGTTGCTTTGCGAAGAT
>FLNV01000264.1_pt1 | contig 16842 bp, 10 predicted proteins | sample 1140351 | NCBI WGS metagenome assembly FLNV01 (sample SAMEA3878207, study PRJEB12797) | bioreactor metagenome | biome: Moose rumen | place: Sweden | collected 2011-10 | reverse complement strand
GTGCGTGTAAAAACGGATTTTTCACCTCCTAAGCGGGGGAGGTAGCGGGGAGGTTCGGAGATGGGCTCGGTACAGGTCAGGGGCGTGGGTGCTTCAACGGTCGGATACCGTCGCTCGCAAAAGCAGTGGACACCCGACACCAGGAGCGTGGATGGGGATGAAGAAGGTTCTGCCACACTGGAGGCTGGGGGGATAGAAGCTATAGGATTATAGAGACTATAGAAGCAATAGAGACTATAGAAACAATAGAGACTATAGAAACAATAGAGACTATAGAAGCAATAGAGACTATAGAAGCAATAGAGACTATAGAAGCTATAGAGACTATAGAAGCTATAGAGACTATAGAAGCTATAGAGACTATAAAAACAATAGAGACTATAGAAGCTATAGAGACTATAGAAGCAATAGAGACTATAGAAGCAATAGAAAAAAGGAATTCAGGTTGCTACTTGAGGTAGTCGGTGCGGTCGGGCCCAAGGTAGAATCCGGGTTCCGGCGGTTGGTTGTATCCCACGTTCTCGGTAGCTACGGAGAGCCGGTATGGGATGTCCTGCATGAGGCAGTCGATACGGTAGTCCGTTGGGTGTGGGGTGACGAAGATTCGGAGCTCGGTGCTCTCCTGGTCACGAGCCATGACCTCCTCGCGCCAGTCGCCGAAGATGTCAGCAGAGAGACACGGGTTGGACTTGGTACCGTTGTTGAAGACGATGCCTTCGAATTTCTGTATATCTACCACCTGTTTGTTCTGCCATTCGTACTTGGAAACAGTGGCCCTGTCGAGCAGTTCTCGTAGTAGGTCGCCGTCCCACCAGATACCGAAGTTGACCGAGAGCCGTTTTCCGTTCATGGCGATGGTGTTGTCGTGCTGCGGGTCGTCGGCGTCCTTGGCGATGGAGACCACCTCCCCCTTGATGTTGCGGACTCCGTGGCTGTCGCTGCTCCACATCTCCACGCCCGGGTTGGTGGGGTCGATTTCCGCCGCCATGGCCCTGCCCACATCGGTGTTACTCTTGATTTGGAATACGACCTCCCCCGTCCTTGCGTTTCTGAAGTCAGAACCGTCGCGCCGGTTCTCGTGGCAGTCCCAAACGAAGAGCTCGTCGGTAGTAGGGTCGAACGCCATGAGGTGGATGGCGTCTCCATGTCCGAATCCTGTGTTGTAGAGCCCGCGTCCGTCGTTGTCTACGGCCATGGATCCGTATGTGATCTCATCGTATCCGTCGCCGTCCACGTCCGCCACACGCAGGTTGTGGTTTCCCTGTCCCGCATAAGTGCGCCACTGCGGCTGGTTGGTGTCGAAGGTCCAATGTTCCTTCAGCTGTTGACCGTCCCAGTCCCATGCTGCGATGACGGTGCGCGTGTAGTACCCGCGGCAGAAAATGGCCGACGCGTTCTGTCCGTGGAGGTATCCGAGTGCTGCGAGGTAGCGTTCGGATCGGTTGCCGCGGTCGTCTCCCCAGTCGTTGAGGTCGCCCCTTTCAGGGATGTATGGCTTGGTGTCCATGGCCGCCCCGGTCAGTCCGTTGAAGACGGTGATATACTCCGGTCCGTCGAGAATCCGCCCTGACTTGGGCGGTACGTTTCCGAAGGGGTTTCGGCCGCGTCGCCGGTTGCCTTGACCTTGCCACCCAGGCTGCCGTCTGGCCGGCTGCTGCCTTCCCTGTGCGTTCTGTCGTTGCTGCTCCCATTCACGCCTTCTTGCTTCCATCTCGGCCGCCTGCTTCTCCGCCCGTGCCTTGTTCTCCTCGAAGTGCTTCATCGCCTCCTCGATGCCGAAGCGGTAGTCCGCTTTCGGGTCGCCGATGATGTTGCCAGTTCCGTCGACCGTGCCGTCCGCGGTCTTGACGATGAACTCCGCACGTCCGTCGCCGTCGAGGTCGTAGAAGATGAACGGTACGTAATGCGCTCCGCTACGAATGTTCGGTCCAAGGTTGACACGCCAGAGCCGTGTTCCATCCATCCGGTAGCAGTCGAAAATGGTAGATCCTGTGAATCCGTCGTGGGCGTTGTCGTGTGCGTTTGAAGGGTCCCACTTGAGCAGTATTTCGTATTGTCCGTCTCCGTCGACATCCGCCACGGATGCGTCGTTAGCCGAATAGGTGTATTTATGTCCGTCGGGCGCGTAGTCTCCCTCCGGCTTGTCAAGCTTCACGGGCAGATAGCCCACGGGCGCCCCCTGCTGGAGGGTGAACTCCCCGTCGCAGTTGCCCCCCACAACACGGTATGTAGCATCCGTCTTCAGCGGTTGTTGATCGATGAAGAAAGTGCCTCCGTGGGTCAATGGCTGTTCGTTGAGCTTAGTACCATTGCGGTAGATGTCGAAAGATTCCCCCTTGCGGTCGGAACGGAGCGTTCGCCAGGTGACCGCCACAGCTCCGTCGGCTTGCGGAATGGCAATGACGCCCCGGTCGAGCTTCTCGGTGTTCAGCTTGGAATAGTCATAACGCGGCTGAGCTCCCGCGGTGAGTGCAAGGAGAGAGAGAGCCATGGATAGGAATAGATGTCTCATGTGTGGTTAGTATTTTTATAATATGTGTTATTCATAATTAGACACGATGAAGAGGAAAAGGTTTAAAGAAGTAAAGAAAAAGTAGGAAAGATTTGGAAGTGAAGAATTTTTTTATTTACTTTGCATACTACAAATTGTATACTACAAATTGTATAATACAAATTGTATAATACAAATTGTATAATACAAATTGTATGACGCAAAATACAAGAAACTCATTATAGTTTTACGTTTTAAAGAAAAGGCAGGTCATCATGAGCAAGAGAAAAAAGCCATTAAACCCCTTTATTTATGAAGGTTACGAATGCAAAGAATATTTTTGTGACAGAAAGGAGGAGACTGAGACATTGATTTCCAATCTCTCAAATGGAAGAAACACGACCTTGGTATCTCCCAGAAAAATGGGTAAGACAGGACTTATCATGCATGTATTTGAAACCATAAAGTCACAAAACGAAGATGCCATATGTATTTACGTAGACATATTCCACACACAGAATCAGCATGATTTCATACAGGCATTAGGAAGAGCCATCGTTCAGGAACATTTAATCAACAAACACAGGCGAAAAAACAAGTTCATGCAATTTCTCGGCGCCTTACGCCCTTCCTTCAGCATAGACCCTCAGACGGGCACTCCCTCCATATCCGTTGATATAGACAAAAGCAACACAGAGCACAGCATCCAGAGCATCTTCAACCTTCTCGACGGAATAGGCGAAGACGTTTATATCGCCATAGATGAATTCCAAACCATTACCGACTATCCAGAAAAGGGCACCGAAGCCCTTCTCCGTTCCTACATCCAATTTATACATAACGTCCACTTCATCTTCTCAGGCAGCAAGATGCACTTGATGTACGAAATGTTCGGTTCCCCCAAACGCCCGTTTTACCAAAGCACTTCCATACTAAGTCTTTCTCCGCTTCACGAGGAGATATACTACGAATTCAGCAAGAGCTTCTTCGAAGCCCAGAAACTAACATTCAGCAAGGATATATTCCATGAGTTGTATCATGGTTTTGGTGGTCACACATGGTATATCCAGTCCATATTGAACCGCTTGTATGAATCAGGCAAAAGTGTGACAGAAGCGTCACAACTACAAGAGGCCATACAATCAATAGTGAAAGAAAAAAGTGCTCAATACGAAAGTCTGACGGTACTTCTCACCCCAAATCAGTTCACATTATTAAAAGCAATTGCGGAAGAAGGGCGACACTGTCTTCCCCTAAGCAAGTCCTTTTCCGAACGCCACACAATTCCTCCCGCCGGCAGTCTGAAACGCACTTTGGACTTTTTGTCCGACAAAGAACTGGTTTACCGAAGCAAGGAAGGCTATATCGTCTACGACCACTTTATGGGCATCTGGCTTAGGAACTTATAATGTTAGAGCATGGCCAGCGCCTTGTTCTCCGCAGCTTCCATGATTTCGCGCTCCCCGGGTCCTTTGTCGTTGATTCCGCAAAGATGTAGAATGCCGTGGATGATGACGCGGTGTAGCTCGTTGTCGTAGGAGGTGTTGAGTTCCTCGGCGTTTGAGCGTACGGTGTCGAGGCTGATGAAGATGTCTCCGCTGATGACGTCGTCCTCCGTGTAGTCGAAGGTGATGATGTCGGTGTAGTAGTCGTGTTGCAGGTACTGGCGGTTGACCTCGAGGATTTTTTCGTCGTCGCAGAAGATGTATGCGATGTCGCCTACCCGCTTGCCGTAGGATGCAGCCACTGCCTTGATCCAGGCAGAGGTGTCGCGGCGGCGGATTTTGGGGAGAGAGACGTTTTGGGTGTTGTAGGAAATCATGAGGTTTGAGGTTTGAAATTTGAGGTTTATTTTCTAGACTAGCTAGATGGGCTAGACTTTCTAGATTTTCCAGAGGGGCTAGATTTTCTAGAGGGGCTAGAGGGGGGAAACAATTGTTATTTTTTTTGGGGGGGAAGTTACAAGACGCCCCACGGGGCGTCTCTACTGGCAACCGTTCGCCGGAGGGAGTTAGAAGACGCCCCACGGGACGTCTCTACTTCCAGCTGGTGATTTTGACGGGTTCTTCGGAGGAGATGACTTCGAGTCCCTTGGCGTAGATGTTGTTGTTCTCGTTGTAGAGCTCGTAGTAGGCGCTGGTTTCCCAGAGGTCACGTCCGATGAGCGCCTTGAACACCTTGCGAATCATAGGCTTGCTCTCCTCGAACTCCTGTTCGGTGTACTTGACCTCCGCCTTTTCCGCCTCGATCTTGAGCTGGTTGAACATATCCTCATCCACGACATAATTCTGCTTGAAGAAAGCGACGTCTTTCTTGAGGTATTTCTTCTCGAGAGCCTTGCGGTTCTTGTCCATGAACTTCAGGACGGTGCCGTTGATGCAGCTCTTAGCGGTGAGTTCGCGGTGGAGCTTGGTGTAGATGGTGGTGTCGAGCGGGACGTAGTAGTCCGGCATGATTCCCCCTCCCCCATATACAGTACGTCCGAGGTGTAGTGTCTCATACTTGAGAGAGTCCGCGAAATGAATGCTGTCGATGTTGGTGAGTTCTCCAGAGTTGAGTCGGTCCTCGATGTCCTTCTGGTAGCTCTTGGCGTCGCCCAGCTCGTAAGGTTTCTGGATGCATCGTCCTGTCGGCGTGTAGTAATGCGCCGTTGTGAGACGTATCATAGACTTGTCCGCAAGTTCGATGGGTCGTTGCACAAGCCCCTTACCGAAAGTTCTCCTTCCGACGATGAGTCCCCGGTCATTGTCCTGAATAGCTCCGGATAGGATTTCGGATGCCGATGCCGAATAGCTGTCTACCAGAACGACTACTGGGATGTCCTGCAAAGTTCCTGTGCCGTCAGCCGCATATATCATCTCGTTTTCTTTTCCAGTCCGGTTTCCTTTCTGTGAGAGTATCCGTTCCCCTTTCGGCAGGAACTCGTTAGCCAGTCTGAAAGCCGTCTGTAGGTATCCTCCCCGGTTACCTTGCAGGTCGATGATTAGCCGTTCCATCCCCTTCGCCTTGAGCTTCGCCACCGCCTCGAGGAATTCCTCGAGGGTAGTAGCCCCGAAGGAGTCCACCTTGATGTAGCCTACGCTGGGTGTAGCCATATAGTATGCGTCGATGGTGTAGACAGGAATTTTGTCACGAATGATGTTGAAGGTGTTGATTCCCTTGACCCCCGCCCTGAGCACCCCGAGCTTAACCTTGGATCCCTTCGGTCCCCTGAGGCGAGTCATGATGTCGTTGTTCGTCATCTTGACCCCCGCGATGGTAGAGTCGTTGACAAAAACGACTCGGTCTCCCGGCAAGATTCCCTGCTTCTCGCATGGTCCTCCGCTGACAGTCTTGATGACGACGAGAGTGTCCTCCACCATCTGGAACTGAATCCCGATTCCCTCGAAACTTCCGTTAAGGTTCTCGTTGGTTTTTTCCACGTCCTTAGCTTTGACATATGTGGAATGCGGGTCAAGCTGCTTGAGCATCCCCTCGATAGCGGCATCCACAAGTTTCTCGTCCTTGAGCTCATCCACATAGAGGTTTTTGATGAAGAATTCCGCCTGCTGTAGCTTCTGCATCTGTAGCTGGTCGAGCGTGACTGACTGTGCGAAGATGTTAGCTGCTGCAAAGAAGCACGCAGCGAAAAAGCATATTCTGTTCATTGTACAGTTTTCAGATTTCAGTTTTTAGTATCTTAGACTTTAGTTTTCCGTTTTTAATTTTGGGAGGAAAGGTGAGACGTCTTTTCCGTATGAGAGAAGTTCCCGTACCACACTGCTGCTGACGGCAGCGAGTGCCGGATTGGCAAATATCAGTACGGTCTCGATGCCAGTGAGCTGTCGGTTGACCTCCGCGATGTTTCGCTCGTACTCGAAGTCGGTGATGTTCCGTACCCCCCTGACGATTGCGTCGGCACCGACGCTGAGTGCGAGGTCGGTTGTAAGTCCTTCGTAGACCATCACCTCGACCCTTGGTTCATGCGCATAAATACTCATGATGTCGTCTTTCCGCTGTTCCGGTGAGAGGAGTCCTTTCTTTGTGGGGTGTACTCCGATGGCGATGACGATGCGGTCGGCGAAATTGAGGGAGCGTTGTACAATGTCGGCATGCCCTATGGTGAAGGGGTCGAAGCTGCCTGGGAAGAGGAGAGTCATTATTTTAGTTTAAAGTTTAAAGTTTATAGTTTAAAGAGCTATGCAGGAGGTTTTTCCCGGAGATTCCGGATAACCCGGAGAGACCGAAAGACCGAAAGACCGAAAGACCGAAAGACCGGAGAGGCCGGAGAGGCTGGATGACTTAGGGCTGCCGTTTAGGCGGTTATGATGCTTCTGCTTCCTCCTCTTCGGGTAGGTCCTCCTCGATGACGAGGTTGTCGATGATGAAGTTCTGACGCTCCATGGTGTTTTTTCCCATGTAGTACTCGAGGAGTTCCTTGACCTGGTCGGTCTTGCGGAGTGTTACCTGTTCGAGGCGTATGTCCGGTCCGATAAAGTTCCGGAACTCGTCGGGTGAGATTTCGCCCAGTCCTTTGAATCGCGTGATTTCCGGTTCCGGGGACATAAGCTCAATTGCCTGCAGCCTCTCCTCCTCGGAGTAGCAGTAGCGAGTGATGTAGTCGCCCTTGTCCTCCGGCTTGTCCTTAGTAAGCTCCTTGAGGTTTTCCTTTTTGAGTCTTTTCTTCTTGTTCCGCACTCGGAAGAGAGGTGTCTGGAGGATGTAGACATGTCCTTTACGTATGAGTTCCGGGAAGAACTGCAGGAAGAACGTGATCATGAGGAGGCGAATGTGCATGCCGTCGACATCGGCATCCGTAGCCACGATGACCTTATTATATCTGAGTCCGTCGATTCCGTCCTCAATGTTGAGCGCCGCCTGGAGCAGGTTGAATTCCTCATTCTCGTATACCACCTTTTTGGTTTTTCCGAAGCAGTTGAACGGTTTTCCCCGTAGCGAGAATACCGCCTGGGTGTTGACATCGCGGCTTTTTGTGATACTTCCGCTTGCCGAGTCTCCCTCAGTGATGAACACGCACGTCTCCTCCTTCTTGTCGCCCTTCGCGTCGTTGAAATGGAAGCGGCAGTCGCGAAGCTTTCTGTTGTGCAGGTTAGCTTTCTTTGCCCGTTCCCGCGCCAGCTTGGTGACTCCGGCAATGGCCTTTCTATCTCGCTCGTTGTCCTTGATTTTCTGCTCGATGGCCTCCGCCACATCCGGGTTCTTATGGAGGTAGTTGTCCACCTCCGTCTTGATGAAGTCGCCGACGAACTTGTTGACCGAGACGCCTCCGTTAGGCGCCATGGTGAGCGATCCGAGCTTGATTTTGGTCTGGCTCTCGAATTGCGGTTCCTCCACGTTGATGGCTATAGCCGCAACGATTCCGCTCCTGATGTCAGCGAACTCATAGTTTTTTCCGTAGAACTCCTTGATTGTCCTGGCGATATGCTCCTTGAAAGCACTTTGGTGGGTTCCCCCCTGAATAGTGTGCTGCCCGTTGACGAAAGAGTGGTACTCCTCGCCGTACTGCTGGTTGGTGTGTGTGAAAGCGATTTCGATGTCGTCGCCCTTGAGATGTATAATCGGATAGATGGGCGTAGTGTCCATCGTGTCGGTGAGTAGGTCCTTAAGACCGTTGCGGGAGATGATGCGCCGTCCGTTATAGTATATTTCCAGTCCGGTGTTGAGGTAAGTGTAGTTCCGGAGCATCGTCTCAACGAACTCCGGCTGGTACTTATAGTTAAGGAAGAGCGAGTCGTCGGGTTCGAATGCAATCATCGTTCCCGTCTCCTCGTTGGATTCCTCAGTGATGTCAGTCTGTATTTTTCCTTTTTCGAACGTAGCTTTCCTGACCTTTCCGTCCCTGAAGCTGCTGACCTCGAAATGGAGGCTGAGCGCATTGACCGCCTTAGTACCAACCCCGTTGAGTCCGACGCTCTTCTTGAAGGCCTTTGAGTCGTACTTTCCGCCGGTGTTGAGCATAGACACCGCCTCAATCATCTTTCCCTGCGGAATACCACGTCCATAGTCCCTAACGGTGACCTTCTTGTCGTCTTCGATGTCCACTTCGATCCGCTTTCCGGCGTTCATCTTGAACTCGTCAATTGAGTTGTCGATAATTTCCTTGAGTAGCACATAGATTCCGTCCTCGGCATGTGATCCGTCGCCCAGTCGTCCGATGTACATACCCGGTCGGATACGAATATGATCCATGTCCTCCAGATGGACGATATTGTCGTCAGTATACTTGACAGTTTCTTGCTGACCGTTCTCAAAAATGTCGTTGTTCAGTTTTTCTTCAGCCATATTGATGCCCGGCTTTTTGCCAAGCGTTAATTTATTTAGTTTAGAGTTTAGAGTTGAGGGTTGATTGCTTTTTTCCAGCATCTACGGCGCTTGTGGATACGCCCCTCGAAATATATCCACTGGTTCTGGACCTTGGTGTTAGTTTCGAGTTCTACGCTCGTCTCGCACCACTCGTACCCCCCGCTGATGAAATAAGGCAGTAGGTCCTTGAAGAAGAGTGCGTTGACCCCCTTGCTTTGCCATTCCGGCCTGACAGCGATGAGGAGCATCTCGAGGTGGTTGGCATGCTTCCATTTGAACGCCTTGAGTAGGTGGAACCATCCGAAGGGGAACAGTTTTCCCTTGCATTTCTGAATCGCCTCTGAGAGCGACGGCATGCAGATGCCGACAGCGATGAGTTTTCCGTCCTTGTCCTCAATGGTAGAGACGAGTTTCGGGTCGACGAAGCTCATGTACATATCGATATACTGGTCGATTTGCTTCTCGGAAAGCTCCGAATATCCGAATAGTGGTGTGAACGCCGCGTTGATGACATTGAAGATGTCTCTTCCGTATGCCTTCTTGATGGCCTTGCAGCTCTTGTACTTCTTGATTCTGACCCCATATTTCTTCTCGACGATAGCCGACACCTTCATCAGCCGTTCCGGCACGCCGGTCTCCCTAGGAATGATGAGTCGCCATTCAACCCAGTCGATAGCCTTCTCGAATCCGAGTTCTACCATGTGTTCGACATAATAATGGTGATTATAGATTGTGACCATAGTGCCGATTTCGTCGTGTCCCTCGTATAGCATGCCCTCGGGATCCATGTCTGTGAATCCCAGCGGTCCCTCAATTTCGTTCATACCACGTTCTTTTCCCCATTGCTCCACCGCCTTAATGAGTGCTGCGCTCACCTTCTTGTCGTCGACGAAGTCAATCCATCCGAACCTGACGCACTTATTCTTCCACGCCTCGTTAGCCTTGGAGTTGATGATAGCCACCACCCTCCCCACAGGTTTTCCGTCCTGGAATGCCATGAACATCTGTGACTGGCAGAACTCCCTCGCTGCATTCTTTTTCGAGAGGGTGTTCTGTTGGTCGAAATAGAGTTCTGGTACTGCATACTTGCAGTCGGCATACAGGTCGTTATGGAACTTGACAAACTTATTAATTTCCCTTTTGGACTCGCCAATGGGTTTGATGATAATCTCTGACATATAAAAAACACAAGGAGTATAAAGGAAGAAAAGAAGTATTATTTATTCTTCTTAAATACCCAAAAAAGTTAATAAAAAATGTGTGAAAATACTTAAAATTGCAATTTTACGCAAATTTAGCAATTATCTTGCAAATATACCACATACGGCATACAAAAAAGTGTGAAATAAGTCATAAAAACAAGTTTTTTTGTGTTTTTACGAATAAATTTTAAATATTTTTTGCAGTTTCCACTAAAAATTCATAAATTTGGTCGTTAAATCTACACCTAGCAGAAAAAATCATCCAAAAATACAACTAATTACTATGCGACAATTAAAATCCTTCTTGTTGTCAGCCGTAGCATTTTGCGGTACAATGACAATGTCTGCCCAGACGACAGAGGCAGACTACCAGGAGGCCCTTCAGCTTGGTTATCGTCCAGCACCCTATTGGTTCGTACAGGCTCAGGGCGGTCTTGGCACCACCTTCACAAACAAGTCCTTCTCCGACCTTCTGTCCCCGACAGTAAGTGTTGGTTTCGGTCGATTCTTCGGTACCGGCGTAGGCGCCCGTCTCCACGTTAACGCGTGGGAGTCGAAAGGCGGATTCAAGTCTATAGACAAGACGTACAAGTTCAACTACATGAACTACGACCTCGACCTGTTGCTTAACCTGAGCAACATCTTCTCGAAGACCAACCGTCACTTCGTAGACGTGATTCTTGTAGGCGGAATCGGTCTGAACTACGCTTGGGGTAACGACGACCTGGACAAGATCCTGGCTAACGGTCCGCTTCCCGCAGAAAGCACTTCCAACGCCTGGGGCAAAGGCAAGAGCCGTGAGCACCTTTACAGCCACAACCTCCGTGTAGGCTTGCTGTTTGACTTCAACGTAGCCAAGAACTGGAGCGTAGGCATAGAGGTAGACATGAACTCCCTGTCTGACCGTTTCAACTCGAAGTACAGCAACCGTGACGATTGGATGATGACAGCCCAGCTAGGTGTGACTTACAAGTTCGGTTTCAAGTCTCCTAAGAAACCCGACCCCATCATCGTGAAGAAGGTAGAGCCCGTGAAGGAACCGGAGCCCGTGAAAGAGCCGGAACCCGTGAAGGAGCCAGAACCCGTAGTTGCACCTCCGACACCAGTGACGCCTCCTACACCGGTAGCTCCTCCGAAGCCCGTAGAAGTAAAGCCGGAGCCCGTGAAGGAAACGATTTACTACTTCGAGTCGAAGACCGAGCTTGACAGCTCTAACAGTCCTGAGGCAAAGATTAAGAAGATCGCCGAATGGGCAAAGAAGTATCCAAAGGGCAAGATCACCGTAACCGGTTATGCCGACAAGGGCACAGGCAACGCCGCCCGTAACCTGATGCTTTCTCAGAAGCGCGCTGACACAGTGGCTCAGGCCTTGAAGGACGCCGGAGTACCCGCCAGCCAGATCAGCATGGTAGAAGGACTTGGCGACACGGTTCAGCCTTATCCAGACAACAACGACTGGAACCGCTGCGTGATAATCGAAGGCGAATAAAACCCAATCAGAGATATTGCAGAAAGTGCCAACCGAAAGATTTCGGTTGGCACTTTCTTTTGAAGGGTTGGAGGGAGGGGAAGATTTCTTAGAGGGACTAGACGCTCTAGATGTTCTAGACATTCTAGATGTTCTAGACTTTCTAGATATTCTAGACATTCTAGAGGGACTAGATGTTCTAGACTTTCTAGGGGGGGGAAGGCTTTCTAGAGGGGGGGAGGAAAGCCTGGAGGATTAGGAGACAAGGAGGAGGGATATAGAGAAAACGCGCCCCCACGTGCATCGCTGCACACGGGGGCACACCCAAATATAATATAGTTAGCTAGTAGTGACGATAATAATGACCAATAATCATGCCGAGGGTTAGAAATACCTATAAGCAAACTTTATGGCCAATAATCAAGCCGGGGTTAGTAAGGCCAAGCTCCATCGGCGTTGCCCTCCTTGATGCCATCGAGCGCGAAAGAGCAATAAATGCTGAGGTTGCTTCGGTTGATGATGGTCATCGTTCCGTTCGTACCGTTCTGGTTTGTTGCGTTGATGTCCCAAACCATGAGCACGAGTCCGTTGTCGGCCGCCTGCTTAGCCGTCTCGTAGAAGAACGACTTGATGGACGCGTTGTGCTTGTCCTGGCTAGCTCCGCTGACACCGCTGAGGTCTCTCCAGTTAGCTCCGCACTCCCCCACGATGACAGGATATCCCTTGTCGACGAAGTTTGTCTTCATGAGCTGGAACTGGCTCTTCACCCAGTCCTCCTCTCCGAATGATGCGTTGTTCTCTGTGTGGTGGTTGTTCTTTCCCCAGTAGTAGACTCCGCTGCCTCCGCAGAAGTCCCACGGGTCATAGTAGTGTACCTCCACCATGAGCGCATCCTGCGCCGTGTCGTCAGGCATGGCGAATCCGTAAGCCGCGTTGGTGGTGGATGCGATGTTGACCGACGGTCCCTGCACGACGAGTGCACGCTGGCTGTTGTTACCGCCAGTGGCACGCACAGCCTCCACGAACGCCTGGTTGTATCGGTTGAGGATAGGTGTGAGCTCCTGGTGATGGTTATGGAAGAGGTCGTACTGCTGGAACGGCTCGTTCATTCCTGCGAAGAGCAGGTGCTCGTCGTAGTCCTTGAACTCGTTTGCAATCTGCGTCCAGATGTTCTTGAGGTCGGCAATCTTGGCCGTGATGTCGTTCTCGTCCACCTTCTCGTAAGAAGAAGCGCTCTTGGAGAATCCGAGCACCTCGATCCATCCTCCGTCGTAGTGGTCGTTGAGCATGACATAGAGGTCAGCCGCGATGCAGTAGTTCACCACCTCTTTTACGCGTGCCATCCACTGTGCGTCAATCTTTCCGTCGGACGCATGCTGCATCCATGAGCAAGGAATGCGAACGGACTTGAATCCCTGGCTCTTGACATAGTCGAGCAACTGCTGAGTAGTTTTAGTAGACTGCCATGCGGTCTCGGCTGCGAGGTTGTTTCCGCTTGCCTCCATGGTGTTTCCGAGGTTCCAACCGGGATACATGTTCTTCGCGATGGTCTTGGCGTCGGAAGTGATGTTGCCCATCTGTGCACCTTCCTGCGTGATGGTAGCCGTGACGGTGATGTCGTCGAGGATGAACGAGATGGTACCCTTACGCTCCGATCCGGCGTTCTTCGCCACGACGAAGGCATGGGTGGTCTCCTCCATTGCCCTTGTCTTTGCAGTGGTGAGTGAGTTGGAAATCCACTCGTTGTTGATTTTCACGGAATATTTTCCGTTCGCCGCCACCTTGATGTTGACGATACCGCCTTCAGCACCGATGGTAGACTCCTTTCCGGATGTGATGGTGATTCCGTCAGCAGAGAGCTGAGTGACGGTGACAGTCTTTGTCTCCCCCGCCACCGTCACATTGATGGTGGCAGTTCTTCCCTCCACCCCGTTGTATTCAGCGGCAGTGACCTCGTAGTTATACGTCACAGCGGAAGATGACTTGGGAGCGACTGTGAGCCAGGAGTCGCTTGCAGAGACCTGAGGAGCCGACGGCGCCTTCACCGACAGGACTGCCGCACCACCCTCACTGAAGAAGGTGATGTCGGTCTTGCTGACGATGAACTCCTTGGTCTTTCCGTAGTTCGCCTGACTTTCGTCGTCATCGCTACATGCCGTGTTGGCAAATGCGAATACCGCCAGCAGTAGCAGCGACATAAATTTGAAATATCTTTTCATTTCTTTTTTCAGATTTTGGTTTGCTCCCGCCGACACCCTGTGGATGCCGGCAGTAGCCTAATAATGTTACTATCTATTCTTTTCCAGGAACAATCACACTGTTGATGGTGGCCTTCACCTTCGAACCGTCCACGAGGTCCTTCCAGAGTCCGTAGAGCTCGATGGTCCACACACACGGGCCTGCAGAAGCGTCGCCAGAGAGCGGAGCCCACACCTCGTAGGTACCGTCTCCTGTAACCGTTGTCCCTGCCGGGTCGAATCCACCCCAGTACTGACATGCCCATCCCTGGTCGGCGAACGAGAGCTCCGTCTTGTAGCTGCCGGTCGCGCCACTGACTAGGTTGCCGTCGATTCCAGAGATTGTGAAGTTGACAATCATATACGAGTTCTTGAACTTGAGGTCGCTGTAGTCAGCCCCAGCAGCCTTGGTGGCGCCCCACTCGTTGAAGATTTCAACACGTCCGTCCACTCCGTTTCCATCCTTGTTGTTGAACTGCACGAGGTTGTTATCCACATAATATTGGATAGCACTGTCGTCGACGTCGAAGGAAATACTCTCGATAGTGGCCTTCACATTGCTGATGGCGTCACCGAGCTGGGTGTGGAGACCGTCGATGTCAATGCAGAATACAGCGGCACCCTCAGCCAAAGCAGCTGTCTCCATCCACACGGTGTACGTTCCGTTCTTCGTGACGTGGCAGTCGTACTTGCAGTTGAATCCGCTCCAGAGAGACGGATCCCAGCTGTCGTCCGCGTATTCCAGTCCTCCATAGCAGTCCACGCCTTCCTCAGGAAGTCCTTCAAGCGTGAACTTCACGATCATATTCTTCTCAAACTTCAGCTTGTTGATGTCGATAGGCGGGTTGGCATTCGTGCCTGCGCCGTAGAGATTGAAAATCTCGATACGGAATCGTCCGTTGTTTTCGATGTCACCATAGATGATCTTCGAGTTGTCGACGTCGAGCGTAGCCTGTGGCTCAGCTTCGCGAACAGAGCGGACTGAGAGACCGAGCTGTCGGGCACTGGTTCCAGGTGCGATTCCAGCCTCGTTGAACGTGATGGTGTTGGCATAGTCACCGTTGGTGGGGTTGATCGTTCCCGACCAGTAGTATCCTGCCACGCCTGCGTCAGCGACAGAAGTCTGACTGCGGTAGCCTGCTGCAGGGAAGAAGACATAGTTACCATTCTTCGCCGTGAGCTTGTAGCCCGCTACACCGTCAATCTCGGTGAATTCCTTCGTCGTGTTTGCCAGGAGCTCATCAATCTGAGCCTGTGTCGGCATCATGCTCTGCTTGGTGGCCTCGCCATCGATGGCGCTGCTGATGGCGAGCGCGATGTCGTTCTGCGTCCCTGCGATGTCGCCTGTGGCGTACTGCGCCGCATACTCCGATGTTTTGAGTCCGGTGATGTCACCATATCCATAGAGACCACCGAGCTCCGTCTCAGCCTCTGCACCGAGGTTGTACTTGGCCCACATGACGGTAAGTCCGAGGTCGACATACTCCATCTCCATGTTCTTGGTTGTGAAAGACTGTACGTCGCTGTATACCAGTCCGTTTCCAATCTTGAAGTAAGACGCATAGTAGTAAGTCTTTCCCGGAAGCAGACCCTCCACTTGCTGAGAGAAAGAGGTAGCCTCACCGGCAGCCGGGAAGTCGACGCCCTCCTGGACCCCTTCCTCATCAGCCGCGAGCTTGAATCCATACTCGATTTCGGTAGCCCCCGCATTGATGATGTCGGCCGTCTGGCTGACCGTAGCGTTGAGAGTAGCCTTCGTAGCCGTGACCTCGCCCGTTGTAGAGGCGATGTCGGCATCGGTGGTGTAGAAAGACTTCACATCTCCATACTGCGTGACTTTTCCCTGAAGGGTGACATAAGTGGCATAATAGTAAGTTTGTCCCTTCGTCAGCTCCGCGATAGTAGCCGTTACCGTTCCATCCTGTGCAATCGTTCCCGGCTGTCGTTTACCGCTTGTAGTCGGGGTGTTGGAAGTAGAGTATACCGTACCGACCTCGTAAGACGCCGAAGCGAATGAAGAGAGGTCGAGCACCGTACCCGTAGTGGTGGCAGTAGTCGCCGTGACCGCCGCCTCTCCCGTCTGTACGACAGATATAATGTTTCCGTTGTATGCCTTGTAGTCGTCGTCATCATCAGAACAAGCCGTGAACGCGAATCCTGCTGCGAGACATGCGGCACCTAAAATATATTTTGCATTCATAATTCGTCAAAGATTTTTATAGGTTATTCAGTTGCTTCAGGATTCATCACGTTGCTTCCGCTGTCCATCACTACCTTGATAGTGACCTCGAGCGAGCTGGTGAACACATAGTTAGGCGCGTCAGCCGCAGTAGCTCCCCACGGGTTGAGGATATAACGTCTGGCCGTTCCCGGGTCGTCTCCCACACCACGGTCGATGACAGAGTCGTCGAACGGCACGTCCTTTCCATCCGCCTTGATGCTGGTGATGATGAGGTCGACATTGACGTTGTCCTTGAATATCTTCGCCACATCGAGGAATATACCGTAAGGCTTGTCGCTGCTACCGTTGATGGTGAATGTGTAGCTGCCGTCGCCGGTGATGAAGACGTTCTCAGAAGTCTGGAACACCCAGTCGGTGTCGAAGAACTGCAGAATACCCGTGTATCGCTTCACATCACCCGCTCCCGCCACAACGGGCACGAGGTGGTATCCCATATACTGAATGCGGTTGCCCTGGTCGTCCTTCATCTCAGATCCGAGCCAGAGGTCCTTGATTCCACCAGTGTAGTCGTCGAGCACCACCTGCATGATTCTGAGCGTGTTGTCAGGGTTAGCCTTCATCTGGAAAGTGCCGTCAGAAGAGAGGTTCTCAGCGATGATGCCGTCGGAGAAGGTGTAGACACCGTCGTCAGAGAGCGTGTAAGTCCCCGAAACGACGTCTCCGCTGCCAGCAGTGTACTTGTAAGAGTTGTCATTACGGTTGAATTCCAGACGTATGTCGCTGATGGCGTCGTTGGCGGTGTAGCTTCCCGTGAGCCCCTTGTTGGTACCGTCGAGGTTCATGATGTCGAACCAGTCCTCCTCGGCGAACTTGAACGTCATCTGCTTTGCCGTCTTCGGCTCCACAAAGTCCCGCCAATCCTCGGCGAGAGATGGGAATACCTCAGTGTCCCCCGCGTT
>FLNV01000263.1_pt1 | contig 16843 bp, 16 predicted proteins | sample 1140351 | NCBI WGS metagenome assembly FLNV01 (sample SAMEA3878207, study PRJEB12797) | bioreactor metagenome | biome: Moose rumen | place: Sweden | collected 2011-10 | reverse complement strand
GACATGTACAAAAACATTATTGACAGGGATACGGTAAATGTCCAGACAGATTACAGGCTCTACGCCACCGAGCTGATAAACTTCATCAGTGTTATTATCACAACAAGGGTCGGGAGACTGCTTGCGAACACCATGATTGGAGAGAAAAAAAAGAAGCCAGTTACTGAACTCTACTCACACAAACAAATTTTCATTTACCTTTCTAAATACAAGAAAGTGAAGACAACACAGGAAGGGAAATGGCATCCTTCAAAAAGGCTTAAGTATATTGAGGAACTTTGTGACGCTATTGGTATATAGTGCCTAAAACTGCGGTTTTTTTAATAAAGAAAACAAGTATCAGAAAGCATATCCTAAGGTCAGGGTTATATATTGCTCCTTGTTCTTACCTCCTTTATCGCCATAATCATAATAATAATCGCTATCGAATTTAAACACATTGGTGAAGCCGAACTGGAAATTAAGGTCGATATTGAAGTTTCTGTACCATGCACCTACACCAAAAGCGACACCTGCACTAAATCTATTATAGTGAACACCATCATCATAATCTTCAATTTCGCTCAAATTATATTCCTCTTTTTCGGTTTCACCGCTATATGAGTATTTTTCAGTCATTTTTCCCCATAGATCGTAGTTCACAAACAATCCAGCATGAGGTGCAATCTTAAAGTCATTGCCTAAATCGAATTTATATCCTATATTCACAGGGATTTCCAAGGCATTAGCATTAAATTTCATGTCTATTTTCTCTTCATAATATTTTTCGTTATATTTAGCACCCTTCGACTTTAATGCAAGACCAGCACCCCAATATAGTCCGTCAGCAGTAATCGGTGACTGGAACTCAATACCAGCGAAATAACCAACCTTTGACTTAAGTCCATTGCCCGTCCATGCAAAATCACCAGACATACTGGCAAAATTCACTCCTGCTCTTGCAATCCACAATAGATTGCTTGGAGTTTTCTGCGTTGTAACTTTTCTTGATGTTGAGGTAACCAACTGAGCATTTGCACTGATGCTCCCGACCAAGAGAGCAATTAGAAATAGAATCTTCTTCATAATTGATATTGTTTTGATTTTAACTAATTCTATACCATAAAGCAATATTTTGAAATGAAATGCGGTGTATAATTAATACCCTGTTATTCCACTATTAGATTTAAATAGCAAAAAGACTGAGTAGAGTGATGTTAGGTTTTCCTTACTTTATTGACTCTGTTGCCTTTTTGTTTTTATCTAAATTCAAGTCTGTGCCATACACACTCTGAATCCACTGATAATCACCTTGTTGAACATCCCTCCACTTCTCATATACTGCAGGATATCCAACAACAGTCACATTGTATCCTTTATTCGACTTATCTGTGTCGATAATATAAGTGGCGGCAATGATGACATCTGCGTTGTTAGCTTTACAAGCGTTAGCAAGAGCATAGGCCTTTAATTCATATATTTCTCCTTTCATAGCCACTACCTCCTCGTTTGAAATAAAAGTTGTAAATGAAATACGATTCGGTTCGACCTTCATCTCTGCCACTTTAGGCAAAATAAACGTTTGGATTAATGGTTCTACTTGACGAGCTTGAGCTTGGTGAAATTCCACCGTTGTGTTTTTTTGTGCACTTGCAGATAACACAGATACCAATGCCATCACCAATACAATAGATTTTTTCATAATATCACTATTTTTAAGTTGTTAAAATGTTTTTGCAAAGTTAAGTTAAAATCAAATGCATTCAAAAAAAACAGTGTATAGTAAATCGGACAACAATGTTGCGAAAACAAGACAGACGGAAGGAATATATTCTCTCATTTTGTTATATTTTTCCTTCCTAAAATGATTTTCATTCAGCTTCATGACAGATTTGCGCCCCCCAAAAAATCCCGTCTAATAAATATTAATGTTAATTTTCAAATTCTTGTCAACCACAAACAACAATTCTAAAATTGATAACACAAATATCAATTCTCATATTCATTGTCCCGCCCTTAATAGATATACTTAACTTTTCCATCTATCACGTAAAATCCACGCTGAAGATAATGTCTTAATTCACGGTACGGAATATTTCTCAGCATACGCACTCCCTGAATACTGTAAACATTCACGGAGTCGGTACGGGTGAAGGCGGTCCAATAGCTTCCCGGACGTGACAGTTTTCCATAGATGTCGTGAGCCCTTTTGTCGAGCCAGACAACTGCCTGCCGGACTTGCGCCTGGTAGTCAGTTGAATCGTTTCTGATTTGTGAGTTGTGCCGGATTGACGGTTCGACAAATGCATAGTAGTTTTCACAAAAGTCGAGCAGCTGCGATAGTCCATTGTCCATAAAATCAGTCCACACCTTATAATATAAATCCTGAAATCCAGGGTTAAGAAAACGCAGGTCAATCCAGAATTCGTTGCTTAGAGAGAAGCTGCGATCCCAAAAGTCATGTTGCGGGCTTCCCTCAAAGAATCGCTGTCCGTTTTTGTTGACTCCGAACGCCCAGTCAAAATCCCACACCGGAGCGAACTGATATTTTGAGCTGTCATCACCAACTGCAGCCTTAAAGACATACATGCTCCGTGGCTTCCACATCTCGGCGTTGTCGGTCAGTTCCTGCACAAGGAAGAACTTGGCCAGCGTCTCGTTGTCCACATAGCTGCTGATGTCGTTATGCAATACCAGTTGGGACAAGAACAGGCTGAAGTCATCCTGTATGTCATCAGCAGAAATAGAAGTGGAGTCAGTCTGGAAATCAGGATATTTGATATTGACTGGCAGCTGATAGGGATGGGAGACAAATTTATATTCGGCATCAAAATAGGAGTCAATCTCCAACAGGGTCGCCCGGCTCTCATCCCTCAGATTGATGCTGTTGTTAGATATACCCACCTTTTCCGTGAGATTGTAACTTCCCCAGTAATTACCATTCAAATAGAGTTCCACAGGCACGACATGGTTGCAGAAAGGAATTTTCAGAAGATGTGCGATATAGTGCCCTATGGCATTGGTGAGCATTGACCCTCTCCGGTTGTTGGCGAGCAGCACCCAGTTCTTTCCCTTGCCCACACCCATCAAGTTTTGTTTCTTTGGAAATTTCAGTCTATAGGGGTTCTTGGCATTAGCTTTATTTTTCCAGCTGGAATTCCCACGCCCCTTAATCAGCACGGGAACGTCTTGAATAGAAGGAATGACACCATTCCCTTCTATGGAAATAACGGCGTCGAGGTAAGTGACCTTATCAGCTGGCAGCAACGAATCCACGATATCCATGTGCACAATAGGCACTTTCGCATCGCTCTCGTAAAGCCAATGATAGAAATCGTCCTTGTCGGCTTGTGCTGCGGCAAGAAAATATGAAAAGACAAAAAACAGGAACAACAGAGCTCTCATTCTTCCAAATTCTGCTGCATGTCGTCGGACAACTCCTGCATGAAGTTGTAGTTTAGAATCTGGGATATCTGAGCAAGCATGAGCGTGTCGATGCTGTTCTTTTCGAGGATGCGGTAGACGGTGGAGCGGTTGCAGTTGAGTTTGCGCGCAAGCCAGCTGATAGTGCGTTCCTGATTCGTGAGTTCCTCTCTGATGCGTTGACCTATATTGACCATAGGCTGTAAGTAACTTTTTCCGAACAACTCCCCGATTCGGACAGATAAATAAATAAAAAAGAATGACGTGGGAGTATCTTCCGTACGCTTATCCCACTTGCGGGCTCTCGCATGCCTTGCTCAGGATAAGCAACTCGAGTCAGCCCACGCCATATATTACACCCCCCAATATGCACATCATGGACTGGCCATGATGTGCAGAGGGCATAATACACCCGTGGACGTTTCCGGTTGCGCATCTTCCGAGCTTATTGATTTGCGAGATCTGCAAGTGGAAGAAAACGTTCGTAAACGTCCTTTTTTCTATAAAACCAACCCCATGCCCTTAATGGGCTATCGAGTTATATGCAAAATTACGAAAAAAAATTCAAACTAAAATACCAGAGCAAAGAAAAAAACGAAAATACGTGTTATTTTAACCCTAGAAGATATAGATTGTAACAGAGAATACAGGCTTATATGATGTAGAGGAGGAAGCGTGCAACGACAAATCCGATGTATGTGCCGGCAGCATATCCGAAGAGTCCGACAGCGATGCCGGGTCCGATGACAGCCCGGTTGTGGAGCGCGCTGCCGATGACTGGGGCGAAAGGTGGTGAACAGATAAGGGAGATGCTGGTGGTGAGGGTGGTGTCGGTGTCGATGCGGAAGAGGGCGCTGAGTAGCACGTGGAAGAAGAGTGCTCCGAGTGTAGCTATGGTGGTGAAAAGGAAGATGCCGGAGTCCACCTGTGTGAGGGTGCGTAGGCTGACCTGGGAGGCGACGGCCATGCTGAAGATGAGTATGAAGAAAGTTCCTGCCTCAAAGGTGCGTTTCAGAAGTCTCACCTTCTTGTTGAGCGAGGCAAGGATGGCCATGGTGCTGATGGCGAGGATAAAGACAGACTGGAATGTCTCTTTCGGGAAAAGCTTCGCAACCCCAAACGAGGATGCGATAATCAGGATGGTCAGAATCAGGGCCTTAGCCAAATCACTTAGGTTATCCCTTCGGAACAATCCGAGAAACAGCTCGTTGTCGTGGTTATGCAAGTTGGTCTCCCCTACTCCGCTTTGTTGCTTGTCGTCCTTGAAGTCGTGCATAAAGAGGAGAAGCACGCGCTTTCCGACGATGATGACGAAGAAGAGGTAGACGGCACTCATGAGTGTGCTGTATGCACTGACCAGGATGTATGTGGAGTCGTCTACACCGAGTGCCATCTTGAGAGACGCAAGGTTGGCATTGCCTCCAGTGTAGAGCCCCGTGAGCATACCACCTATATTTGCAAACAGCTGAGGATTTGTCTGTCCGCAGACAAGGAATCCGACGGTAATTGCCAGAGCACAACCAAGAATTCCGAAAAGAGTTGACTTGAGAAATGCAGGAGCCAGTCTTGCCCATGCCTTTATGTCTGATGAGAAAAGTAGGAGTGGGATGGCAAAAGGAATGGCATACGTAGCCACCGCAGTCTGCGCCGCATGCATTTCCTCCGTGTCAGGAATCAGGCCAGTAAGTCCGAGCAGGCATCCGATGACGTAAGCGATGATGATGCTTCCCACTTTGTTAAGCCCCTTGAACTTATACGTAAGCCAGAGGATAAGGAGGGGCGAAATGACGCAAAAGAGAATTACGAATGTATGCATTACAGTCTATGAGATATAGGATAATTGAGTTTGACAATTCAAGAATTCTGCGAAGTTACGAAAAAAAAGTGACCCAACAAAGTAAACCAACGAAGTGTTCATCCTCAAATGTTCAGAAAGTACTGTTTTGCCCTGTTCATAACCATACATTACCCGAAAAAGCCAAAAAGAGCCGTCAAATCTAAAAATATGTTAAAAGCGGTAGTATTGATTTTACTTTCTCCAGTTTCATCAGTCATACAAATGTGAGCGCTCAAAAACCAAACAAACAGGATTTAAGCTAATAAACAAATTCATAAACACAATCATAAACAAAAACGAAACAATGAATAAGCAGATATTTTTGACATTGGCATTGAGTGCTTTCATGCTGACGGCAAATGCCCAGAAAGAGAACAGAGGTCCGCGCCATGGACAGGGAATGAAATCAGAAAAGCAGGAACTGACACCTGAACAGCGGGCAGAGCGTGCCGCCTCCCGGATAGCAGGAGAGTTGATGCTTGACGACGCAGGATCCTCCAAATTCCAGTCCATCTACAAGGACTATCAGTTGGAGCTGGGAGAGGTGAACAAGAAGTACATGCCAGAGCGTGGTAAAAAGGAAGAGGACGTGAAGCCTGAGAAACAAGAGAAGAAGCAGCGCAGCGACAAGGAGATTGAGGAGGGCATCAAGAACCGCTTTGCCCACCAGCGTGCTTTGCTCGATGTTGAAGAGAAATACTACGGCAAGTTCCGTACTGTTCTGAATGCCCGTCAGGTAGAGAAAGTCTACCGCATGTCAGGCAAAGGCCGTAAGGCATTTGGTGGCAAAGGTGGCAGCAAGGGCAAAGGCAGCCGAGGCGGATTTGGCCATGGTCCTCAGCGAGGCGGTCAGGGCTTCGGGTTCCGAGGTCAAGGTGGCCGTGGATTCGGCAGTCACGGATTCGGTCCTCAGCGAGGCCAGGGTCCGAGAGGCAACAACGGGCAGGACGTTCAGTCCGGCTCCGATTCAGCGCAATAACATAGAAAATAGAAATCCAGTTAAAAGCATAATAAAAAGCAAAAAATTTCTTAGTTAATAAATTGGTTGTTAAGATGAGCGAGGGTGCTTCACGTGATGTGACGCACCCTCATTTTTTATTATTCTATTCCCCGTCTGCATCCGGCTTCCTCCGTTTCACGTCAATGGATGCATCACGCAATTAAGTTTTCCTCGAATTCCGGTTTATATCCGATTTCCTTATTCTTGAATCGGTAAGCATCCCTAATTTGGTCAGCCTCAGTGTAGGTTCCGAATAGTAGGTCTACATCAGGAATATGATATTTTCGTGAGTGGCGGTACTCTTGCACCATCTGTTTCTCCAGTTCGGCATGAGAAGCAGCAGTTCCGTCCTTAAGTATATGCCTGACATCATATCCATGCTCATGGAAAAAGCGTGAGACGAGTGAGAACCGGTGACATTCCAGCGGTTCCGCCTCGGAGCACATGAAACAAATCCTGAATCCTTTTTCCAATCCGTTGTTAAGCCTTTCCACTCCCTTTTGGAATGCAGTAGTTTTGACTGCAAGTTCAAAGTTGACCTGTCCGTCCTCATCGAGACAGTCGTTGCGTCTTGCTCCAAATTCATTGCCGAAATGGAGATAAACGATTCCGTGCTGATTGAGAAACGATTTCAGCTCCTCCTTGTTAAATTGAGGTGTGTATTTGCTTGCCGGCACACTCCTTACATCCACGATACAGTTGACCTGATGAGCCTTTAGCAGTTGCAAAAGCTCTTTTTGGGTCTGATTGGAATGTCCTATACTGAATAAAGTGTACATATTGAAGAATTGATGGCCGGGAATCAGTTTAAAATCCTGCTACTGAATTTTTTCGAACTGCGCTTCGGTCTTCGAGTCTAATTGGATTTTGAGTTCAGTGTCAGTGATTGAGTTGATATTGAAGTCCTTAAAGAAATCACTGATATTAGCGATTTCAGTCTTCATCTCATTCAATCCCTCTGCCATTTGTCCTTCAAGCATTTGGAGGAAAACGGCTTTCGTCTCCTCAGATGAAAGCATGGTTTTCGTGCTTGGGTCATCGCTGTCAATATCCCTCAAAGAGAATTCAGTCTCAAGCTTCTTGAAGGCACATGTAACGTGGTTGCCCTCTCGTGTATAGTTTCCAGGCACAGTAAATGCAATATCCATCTTCATTCCCTCCATCTCCGCTGTCAGGAACAAAATAACATAGACGTCGGACTTTCCGAAGAGAAGTCCTGTTGTGGCCTTCACGTCCGGGTCATCGATTTCCTTGTTGATTTTTTTGTTGAACTTGTCGCTTCCGCTCCACAATCCCTCGAGCTGCTGTGCATAGGTAGTAAAGGCAAGCATCATCATGGCTGCCAAAAGGAATATTCTTTTCATAGTTGTTCTGATTTTTTGAAATTAAAAGAGTTTCTTAAATTGAACGAAAGTTAATTTCTTCGTTTCAAAAGGCAAAGATAGAAACTTTTTTTCATTTCGCCCAAGAAAAAGAGAAAAAAATGTCCAAATCCCTACATCTTATAGTTGAGTTTAGACTCCGCGTCCATTCGGATGAAAATAAACAGGAGAATGGTGAATCCGATGAGAGATGATCCTCCGTAAGAAAAGAACGGTAAGGGAATGCCGATGACTGGTGTCATACCGAGCACCATTCCGATATTGATGAAGATATGGAAAATAAAGATAGAAACGACACTGTATCCATATACTCTTCCTGGCGTGTCCGGTTGTCGCTCCGCCATCAGAATCAGTCTCCAAATAAAAAGCAAATACAAAATGAGCAGTAGAGCCGAGAAGAAGAATCCCCCTTCCTCTCCGATGGTGCAATATATAAAGTCCGTCTCCTGCTCAGGCACGAAGGAGAGCTTGGTCTGTGTTCCGTTCAGGTATCCTTTTCCCGTCATGCCACCGGACCCGATGGCGATAAGAGCCTGGTTGACGTTATACTCCGCTCCGCTCTTATCGGATTTTTTTCCCAGTAGCACCTCGATTCTGACCCGTTGATGGTCACCGAGTCTGTTGAGCAGAAATCCGCTAATATAAAAGAAGATCGTAGAGAGGAAAGCGAATCCCGCAATCATGAAATACCGTCTTATCCTTGTGTTAATGGCCAGATAGACAAGGTATCCGACTTGCGCGAGGTTAACAAGAATCAGAATCCAAGTGAAATTGAAAGGAATGACGAACAGAGAGAACATTATCACCAGAATCGATATCCCCAAACCGAATCCCGCCATCCATCTAGTCGCCCTCTTATCGTGGCACGCAAAAAAAGCAAGTGCCGTCGTGAATACTTGCGCCAGCAAAAGCACCACCATCTCCCCCACGCAGACATCCATCTGCTCGATGAAATCCTCATTGAAGCGTATACCGACGACGAAATAGACGATGAACGCAAATATGTAAAAAAGCACGCTTCCCGACATTCCCTCCCGGTAGAGAACCAATAGGAAGGCCAGATAGACGAGTGCCGACCCTGTCTCGTTCTGCATGACGATGATAACCATAGGGAGTAGAACGAGTCCGACCGCTTTCAGGACATCTGTCCTCTTCATCAGGTTGAATCCCAGCTTGTTGATAACCTGTCCGAGAATAAGCGCCACACTGAACTTGGCGAACTCCGCCGGTTGAATTTTCATAGATCCGAGAGGAATCCACGAGCGTGAGCCCTTTGTGTCCGGTGCTAAAATCATGGTCCCAATCAATATAAGAATAAAAGCGCCGTATATAAAGTTGGCATACATCTCATAGAACCTCTTCTCTACAAGGAGAATGATGATTCCGATAGCCATGGCAATGCCAATCCAAATAATCTGCTTACTGGAGTTATGGTCGAAATTAAACAGGTTGGGCTCATCGAACTTGTAAGACGCACTATAGATGGTGAACCACCCCCATACCACGAACAAAGCGTAGAATCCGATGGTAATCCAGTCAATCGACCGAAAAATGTTCTTGCCTGTTGTACTTGGAGACATGTAGAGAATTTACGATTTACTTATTTAGAATTTACGATTATATTATGTAATTATATTATTCAGGAATGATGAAAGGAGTAATAATAGTAGATGCCAAAAGTTTCAAGCCTCAATCAGCCATCAAATACCAAATGTCGTCATCGTTCCATCTTTTTCCTCATCTGATGTATAATCCAGTCGGCCTGTACCGCCTTGTCCATGGCGTCCTTCTGTCGCTGTTTTCTTATCTTGCGGCGGCGCTCTTTCTCTTCATCTTCCTTCCGGCGCATCTCCGCTACTTTCTGCCGGGCAATCTCCGCTTTCTGCCTTATCTCCGCTTTTTCCCTTGCCTTTTCCTCCTTTTGTCTCATCTCCTCAGCCTGTTTGCGGTCCATGGCCTCTTTCTGTTCTTTCTGACGACGTCGCTTCTCCTCGTTGATTTCCCTGACCTTCTCTGCAATCGAGTCCTGGTAAGTGCCAAGCTGATGGAACACGCTGACACGTGAAGAGTCTGCCGTATCTTTCTTCACCTCAGTTTGCTGTTCTTTCTTCCGTACCGTTATTTTCTTGTCATCCTTCTCGTTATAGTCGATGGTCTTATGTTCAAACCTGTCGGCCATCTCTTCCGCTGCAGGCGATAGTTTTCCTCTTAGATACTGCTCCATCATAAGTGCTCCGATGGGTACTCCGTAAGTAGCTCCCCACTCACCGTTCTCGACATATACGCATATAGCGATTTGTGGATCGTTCATAGGTGCGAATCCCATGAATGCAGAGTGGTCCTTACCGTGCGGGTTCTGTGCCGTTCCCGTTTTTCCGCAGACGTCATATCCCGGTATATTGGCTCCGGTGCATGTTCCATGCTGTACAGCCCCTCTCATTCCCCTAATGACGTAATCATAATAATAAGGGCTGACACCCGTGCTTTTGAACGTAGTAAGAGAGTCCGCGACCTGTCCGTTCTGAATGGCGTGTACGACATGCGGTATCTTGTACTTTCCCCTGTTAGCGATTGTAGCTCCGAGGTTAGCGATTTGCAAAGGAGTGGCCAGCACCTCTCCTTGTCCGATAGAGATGGAAATGACCGATAGAGCGTTCCAGTTCCCCTTGTAAGCGTCGTCATAGAACTGTGCGTTAGGAATCAGTCCTCTTCCCTCGCTTGGCAGGTCGACCCCGAGTCGGTATCCGAATCCCATCTTCACCATGTAGTTCTTCCATCTAGTCATCGCTTCGTTGAGGTTTTTGTACTGTGACCGGTTGTTGAACATATGGTAAAGCCCCCAGCAGAAATACCCGTTGCATGATGTGGATATTGCGTTTGTCAGTTCGATAGGCGTCTGATGCGTATGGCATCCCACCTTCATCCCCTTGATTCTGAATCCCCTTTGGCAAGGGTAATATGTGTTAGGTGTGATGACGTGCTCCTGGAGGAATGTGAGAGCCTGTGTTGGCTTGAAGGTGGAGCCCGGTGGATATGCCCCGAGTGTTGCCCTGTTCAGCAGCGGGTTATTATTGTCCTTGAGGAGTTTCGACATATAGTTTCCCCGTTCCTTTCCTTCGAGTTTTCTCGGATCGTATGTCGGTGCAGACACCATGCAGAGAACTTCACCGGTTTTCGGTTGAATGGCGACGATGGCTCCATGTTTTCCGTTCATGAGACGTTCGCCAAGTTCCTGTAGTTTCTCGTCGATGCTGAGTGTGATATCTTTTCCCGGCTTAGGCATCACGTCCTCCGCTCCGTCCTTATAGTGTCCGTGTACGATACCCCTTGCATCTCGTAGCAAAATCTGAATACCTTTCTCTCCTCTCAGCTCCTTCTCATACGATCGCTCCACTCCCTGCACGCCTATGAAGTCTCCCGGAGAATAATAGTTGTCGTTCTCTATATCCTCCCGGTTCACTTCTCCCACGTCTCCGAGCACATGTGCGAGCAAAGGTGTTGAGTATTTTCTGACAGCACGTTTCCTTACTGAGAATCCCCGGTATCTGATGAGTTTCTCCTGAATAATGGAATACTCGTTCTCAGAGAGCTGTCCGACGAAAAGCTGCGGTCTTACGGATGTGTATCCCGGGTTGAGTTTCGGGTCCTTGATCGCTTCCATCCGTTTGTCAAACATATCCCTTGTTATACCGATGGACTTGCAGAACTCCAGGGTGTCGAGGTTTTTCATCTCACGTGTAGTGACCATGATGTCGAATGCCGTCTGGTTGTAGACCAGTCTTTCTCCATTTCTGTCATATATATTTCCTCTTGAGGGGAAAATAACGCTCCTGTAGTAGGCGTTGCTGTCGGCTTTTGTCTGGTAGTCGGTGCTGAAGAGCTGCAGTGCTGCCAGTCGCCAAACATAGACAGCAACAATCACAAGGATAATGCCGCCAATCACGTATTTTCGGTTTTCCAGTATCGTACCTTTCTCCATCAGTCAGAAAAAATAAAAAGGGAAAAACTTATGTCAGATGACAAAGCAAAAACTATAGAAGAATGCTTCATGAAAACAATCAGAATAAAGAGCCATCGGCGTAACTAATCCATATTTCTGTCCTTAGGCGAGATGACGTCCGCAACGATGACAAACAGAACGGCCAGGAGTGTGCTGACGAACGTCCCCGTGAGTAGAATTTTAGGATGCCGGAAAGAGAAGTCCTCAAGAAGATAGAAAACAAAATGGAAGAGTAGCATAGTAGCCACGACATAATAAAGATATCTGTCGAATCCTAGTGTCTTGAAGGACGGTACCAGCATGTCTACCGACTCGGTTGGTGAGAAAAGCGTCAAGAGGTATGGCTGCATCATCCCCAAGAGCGTGCACGCCGCCATTCCTTTTCCCATGGTGTTTGAGAAAACATCGAAGATGAGTCCGATAATGAATCCCCAAACAAGCAGGCTTTCCCTGGAGGCACCTCGGTGGAATTTCATCGTGAGATACGCAAGTAGAACAGGCGGAGCATATCCGAAGGCATGGATATTGTTGCAAATGACGATCTGCACAAGCAGAATGAGCAGCATCCTGATGATTCTATGTTTGAACGTGTCGTTCATGCTTTATTTGTCGTTGATCAGAGAGTCCACTTTTTCCTCAAGAAGCTTACGTTCTGAGCGTGTGTAGTCGGCGATAACCGATACATTTCTCAGTTTAGCGAAGTCGGTGTAGAGTTTGACGGTTAGCGAATATGAGAGTCCGTCGGATGAGTCATTGACTTTTACGACCTTCCCGACAGGAATGTTCTCCGGGAAGATGTCAGAGAACCCGTTAGTTTCCACCTCCATTCCTTCCTTGACCATGATATGTCTGGGAATGTCGTTGAGATAGGAAATCTGGGGGCTTCCCATCTGCCATTGCAGTGTACCGAAAACGCGTGTAGAGTCGATGTCCACCTTGCAGCTGACGACAGACTTCTCGTTGATGAGCGGCACGACCATGGCATAATGAGCAGATGTCTTGTACACGATGCCGACGACTCCTGACGAGCAAACGACTCCCGCGGACTCCTTGACACCGTCCTCCTCTCCCCTGTCGATAGTCAGAACGTTGGTTGCCCTGTTCAGTGTGGAGTTGATGATATGTGCTCCGATGTAGTGGTAGTCCCTCAGGTTTCTGTTCTTCTCCGTCAGCATGTCGACGGTGTTGTCTTCCTCCTTCATACCAGATCGCAAGTCGTTGAGTCTCTTGCGTAGCATCTCGTTCTCATGCTCAAGTCTTTCGTTTTCCGCCTGCATGTCGAAGAAAGAAGAAATTCCGCTAGTGAAGCTGTACCAAGCTCCAGAAACGGTGTTGGCCGTGGTGAAATAGACGCTTCCCTGATATTTGTTGAACTTGAAGAGAGTCACCAAGCTGATGACCTCAAGCATCAAAAAAATCAGCCAGAAGCGGTATTTCAGATAAAGTTCAATGAGATATCTCATGCGAATCGTTTCACAGTTAGAATCGTAGTAGTTGAATGATACGATTATTCCCGGAGAGGTATAAAATGTTCCTGGCCTGTGGGAACGCGAGTCCACAAGAACAGGTCTGCAAAAGCCGGTCGGAATTACTTCCGCCTACCATCCCCCTTCTTCCCGGGAGTTTACAGAGGAGGTTCATTCCCATAACATGGAAATCACCTCATAAGGAAAGAGAAGTTGTTAACGTTCTTCAGCGCTATGCCAGTTCCCCTGGCCACGCTGTGTAAGGGGTCTTCGGCAATTCTGAAAGGCATTTTGATTTTATCGGTGAGCCTCTTGTCGAGTCCCCTGAGAAGTGCTCCACCTCCCGTGAGCCATATCCCGTTCTTGACGATGTCGGCATATAGTTCCGGTGGTGTTGACTCAAGTGCGCTGAGCACTGCAGTTTCGATTTTCGCGATGGACTTGTCGATGCAGTGTGCAATCTCCTGATAGCTGACGGAAATTTCCATCGGCAGTGCGGTGATCCTGTTCGGTCCGTGGACCACGTAGTCCTCCGGCGGATTATCCAATTCAGTCAAAGCAGAGCCGACGTTGACCTTGATACGTTCCGCCATACGCTCCGACACCTTGACGTTGTGCTGTCTGCTCATATAGTCCTGAATATCGGATGTAAACTCATCGCCGGCGATACGAATTGAGCTGTTTGCCACGATACCTCCGAGTGAGATGACAGCGATTTCCGTGGATCCTCCTCCGATGTCCACCACCATGTTTCCTTCCGGTGCCTCGACGTCGAGTCCGATACCGATTGCAGCCGCCATCGGTTCGAAAAGAAGATATACGTCCTTCCCTCCGGCATGCTCAGCGCTGTCCCTGACGGCCCTGAGTTCCACCTCGGTACTCCCTGATGGTACTCCGATAACCATTCTCAAAGACTGCGGGAAGAAATGTCGGTGCATATTGACCATCTTGATGAGTCCCCTCATCATCTGCTCGCATGCGTTGAAGTCGGCGATGACGCCGTCCTTGAGTGGTCGGCATGTGATGATGTTCTCATGTGTCTTCTCATGCATCATCTTAGCTTTGCTTCCCACCGCTATCATCCGTTTTGAGTTTCGGTCCATGGCCACCACCGATGGCTCATCCACCACGATTTTTCCGTTCATGATGATGATGGTGTTGGCCGTTCCGAGGTCCATCGCAATATCTTGTGTTAAACTAAAAAAATTCATCTACGGATTTTCGGTTTTTGTGATTGTTTATAAGCACTCCTTCATCCATTCGCAATCTTACTTGCAGAAATAAGCATGTATGGCGGTATCGTAATGTGAGCTGGTAGCAAAAGCTTCCTTGGCGAACCAGCGTCGCTGGTCAATTGTAGTCTGAGCACCCTGCTCTTTCACGATGTCGAGCAGAGGCTGGTACTGCTGCTTGCTAGCCACGATGACGACATCCTTGAAGTTTTTCGCTCCTGCACGGATGAGGGAGATGCCTCCTATATCGATTTTCTCAATGATCTGTGCTTCGTCGTCAGTCGTTGCCACAGTCTGCTCGAACGGATAGAGGTCCACGATGACCAGATCAATCTCCGGAATCTGGTATTTGGCCATCTCCTCTTGGTCCTCAGCTAATTCACGTCGTCCGAGTATACCTCCGAACACCTTAGGGTGCAGGGTCTTGACCCTTCCTCCGAGAATAGAGGGGTAAGTAGTGAGTTCCTCTACCTTTTGGCATGGATATCCCAGACCCTCAATAAATTTCTGGGTACCTCCCGTTGAGATGAATTGAACATTGTTTTTGTGAAGCTCAGCGAGCAATTCGTCCAAACCGTCTTTATGGAACACAGACACAAGCGCAGTCTTGATTTTTTTCATTTCACTCATAGTTCTTACATTAATTTTTTGGCGTACAAAATCTTACGCAATTTACGACATAAATTTCCCCAAATATGAGAAAATCTTTCTACATACTTATTTGCAAAGATAGTCAATTTTCACGAAAAAAACGAAAAAATTTCAGCAAGAAATTCATTTTTTTAATTTTTTAAGGTCTCTTTATTTAGACAGATTCCAAATAACACAAAACATACTGAAATATAGAATTAAAGCAGTAAATTTGCATAAAATTTCTTTTTATCATGGACATCAAGAAAGCAACAGAGGAGGCGGTGGCTCTGCTCAGCCAGCTCATCTCCACCCCATCAGTCAGCCGTGACGAGAGCGCTGCCGCTGACATCATCGAGAACTACTTGAAGGCTCACGGATGTTCGCCTGAGCGTTCAGGGAACAACGTTTGGGCAAAGAGCGCCCATTTCGACGCAGGCACTCCAGCCATCCTTCTCAACGCCCATATCGACACGGTGAAGCCCGTATCCGGCTGGAAGCACGACCCATTCACGCCTTCTCTGGAAGGAGACAAGCTATATGGGCTCGGCTCGAACGACTGCGGCGGCGGACTGATGGCGTTGTTGCAGGTGTTCCTTCTGCTTCGCGACCGTCATCCCAACCTGATTTACCTGGCTTCGTGCGAAGAGGAGGTTTCGGGGCGAGAGGGAATCGAGAGCGTGCTGCCGCTACTGCCTCCGATTGACTTTGCGATAGTCGGTGAGCCTACGGGCATGCAGCCTGCGATAGCTGAGAAAGGGTTGATGGTGGTTGACGCCGTGGCGAAAGGCGTGTCGGGCCATGCCGCCCGCGACGAAGGCTTGAACGCTATATACGAGGCCATGGAGGACATCCGCCGCATCCAGCAGAGCCACCTGAACCGTCAGAGCGACTTGCTGGGTCCTGTGAAGATGACGGTGACGATGATCAGCGCCGGCACACAGCATAATGTCATCCCCGACGAATGCCGTTTCACGATAGACATCCGCAGCAACGAATGCTACACGAACGAGGAGATCTTCGCCATGCTCCAGCAGCACCTGAAAAGCGAGCTGACAGCCCGTTCGTTCCGTCTGAACTCTTCGAGCATCAGTCCCAGCCATCCGTTCGTCAAGAAATGCGTGAAGAGAGGCATGGTTCCGTTCGGCTCCCCTACCCTCTCCGACCAGGCGCTGATGCCTTTCCCGTCGCTGAAGCTGGGTCCGGGCGAGTCAAGGAGGTCGCACACGGCCGATGAGTATATATGTATCAGCGAGATAGAGGATGCGATCAGGAGTTATTATGAGCTATTGGAATGAAAAGTGTATAAGTGAATAGTGTTTTTAAGTGAATAGTGAATTTAGTTTTGCTGATGGGCTTGGTACGTAACGGGGTGGTTGGTGCTTCAAAGTTCAGATAAGCTTCGCTACTACGAGTCGGGGAAGCGGAAAGGCCGTGCTTCGCCGGCCAGATGTGCGGACGAGGACGTCCACAACCCCAGTGAGGATGGGCTTGGTACGTAACGAGGTGGTTGGTGCTTCAAAGTTCAGATAAGCTTCGCCACTACGAGTCGGGGAAGCGGAAAGGCCGTGCTTCGCCGGCCAGATGTGCGGACGGGGACGTCCACAACCCCAGTGAGGATGGGCATGGTACGTAACGGGGTGGTTGGTGCTTCAAAGTTCAGATAAACTTCGCTACTACGAGTCGGGGAAGCGGAAAGGCCGTGCTTCGCCGGCCGGATGTGCGGACGGGGACGTCCACAACCCCAGTGAGGATGGGCTTCGGTACGAGGCGGGATGGTTGGTGCTTCAAAGTTCAGATAAGCTTCGCTACTAAAAGGCGTACGAGTCGGGAAAGAGGAAAGGCCGTGCTTCGCCGGCCGGATGTGCGGACGAGGACGTCCACAACCCCAGTG
>FLNV01000604.1_pt1 | contig 16851 bp, 14 predicted proteins | sample 1140351 | NCBI WGS metagenome assembly FLNV01 (sample SAMEA3878207, study PRJEB12797) | bioreactor metagenome | biome: Moose rumen | place: Sweden | collected 2011-10 | reverse complement strand
CCCGGATGGGACGGAAGAAATCCCCAAACGGGTGTTATTCAACATTATTGCTATCCGAAAAAAGTTTTTATAAACCCTTATAGTTTGTTTGCTGATATGCTTTTTGAAAGATCAAACACATTTAAGGCTTACTTTTCCTGCCTTTTTCGACTAATGACGTTGTAGAAGCTATGAGAAACGTGCTGGCATAGGTAAGTTAATGACGTTGTATGACCTTTTGATGAACGTGCTGGTATTGGAAGCGTTTCCGTCCCCCGATAATGGGGGAAAGGGCGAAATGAAATGAGCCGAAGGGGTGTAAAGAGCATTGAGGCGCCCGCGCTCCCAGTACTGGTGGGGGCATCCAGAAAGTTGCAGAACGTCAGAAGTCCGTTATCGGGGTAGGAAACGCTCCCAGTACTGATACAATCAAATGAAGATAAGAATAATGTCAAAAGGTTGAATAAAATAATTGAATATTTGTTTTACCGTACAGCAATATTATTTTATATTTATATAAGGCTGTATATTCTTCACATCTGTCGGTTTGAATTTACCGGAACCGAAATACTTGTTTAGAATGTATGCAGGAGCATCGAACGGCAAACCGCAATAAAGTCTTCCGCCTTCTAACATATATGGTGTTGTGCCGTATAAATCATCGTTGTCGAAGCGGTAAGTGAGGAGAGACCTGTCGAACTTGTATTTACCGTCATACTGTTTAACTTCGTTTATTTCCGAGCCATTGCTTTTCTTTGACACGAGTTGTAAGGTTAAGAAAGATCCGTCGGCATGGAAAAGGATATAATTCTTAGTGTACTTGGGATTCATCACCGACGATGTCATGTCGGAAGTCCACGACGCCATGTCTTCCCATGCACCGACAAGCGAGTGTTTGCTATAGAAAGAGTCAAAATTCTGTTTGTATAGTTTTTCAGTAATGCGTTTATACTTGGCAGTACCGAACATAAAATAAGATTTGTCGGGAGCCATTTCATAATTTTGGGAAGATTTGAGATCATCATACGACAAGAAGGTCAGTTTTCCATTGTCGATTTCCCATGTAGTGGATATTGCAGAAGGGAATGACTCGTTTACTGTGAGTTGATGAGCATATCCATCTGGGTCGATTTCCACGAATATTCCATAAGACTCGCCGTTGGCTTTCTCTGGTTCCCAAAATCCCACGAGGTCGGGATCGAGAGGAAGTTTTTCGATGAGAGCATTAGCTTCAGATTTTGAAATACGTTTTAAATTGTAGGACTTCTTGTCTTGGTCAGTGACATTCATTTTCTGTCCATCAGAAGCCATGAAATAGTCAAAGTATTCAAAAATGACTCCACGCGTCAATGTCACCCTACCCTTGTTGTCTTTCCAGTCTGAAAGTGATATGCTATGACTGCTAATTGTTCCATCGGTATTAAGGTCGATTTCAATGCACCTTAAGGTGCCGTCGCTATTGAACTCGAAATAGGTGTCAGAATCATATGGGTCGTCCACGAGCCAAAGTCCGACCAGCGAACTGGAGTTTTTTTCACCTTCGTTTTTTTCATCGTCATCCGAACAACTTGAGAACGTGAAATTTGCCATTGCCAATATAAGCAGTGACAAGATAAAAACATTTTTTTTCATATTTTCATTGGTTTTGGTTTGTAAATCATGTTGTTTGTGCAAATATATATATAAAACTTCATGTTTGAACGCCTAGTTTCGTTTTTTTAAAATATTTTTCTCGTATCCCTACAGCAAAGGATTTTAAGAATCAGCAAATTTCTATTTGCTTTTTTTGCGTAAATACGCATTTTTAGCTAATAGGAAGCGGATTATTTCTCTAAGGCCTGTCGTAGGTTGTTTGTCGGTTAACCAATGTATTCCATCAGGAATTGAAGTGGATGGGAACACATCTGGAAATTCAAATATCAAACGATTTGCATGATTTGAAATAATAACTGGATTAGGTTTATTCCATTTCAGCTACCCTTGGTTTGTTGGTAAAATAAATGAGTTGAGAAAAAATAATTATGAAAAAAATTTGAAATTTCATTTTAATGAATTACCTTTGCATCAGAAATAAGAAACACAGCTATTGACAAGCCGGGATTTGGATCGATCGGGATACTCATCAAATTATAACTGAAAACCGAGAATGTTTCACATGTCAATGGCGGGCCACGCCCGAAAGGGTAACGAAAGTCGGTGGATTACAAAGACATGCGAGCCCTCAAATCTTATTCATTCGGAGTTTCATCACGTCTCCGCCCGGCTTCATTATAATAAGAAGGCAGTCGCAGGCTGCCTTCTTATTCAAAATACGAGATAAAACGGAAAGTTGCCGGAGTGGTCGAACGGGCCGCACTCGAAATGCGGTGACCGGGTAACTGGTCCGGGGGTTCGAATCCCTCACTTTCCGCTAAGAAGTGAAGGATCGACGGCGCGAATGCAAAGTCAATCCCTCACTTTCCGCTAAGAAGGGAGGGATCGACGGCGCGAATGCAAAGTCAATCCCTCACTTTCCGCTAAAAAGGGAGGGATCGACGACGCGAATGCAAAGTCAATCCCTCACTTTCCGCTAAAAAGGGAGGGATCGACGACGCGAATGCAAAGTCAATCCCTCACTTTCCGCTAAGAAGTGAGGGATCGACGAAGATTCCTGAAACGTATACACTAACGACGTCTTTATTTAACCAGCACCTTTCTGGTTTTTCCGTTTTTCAAGCGTATGATGTTTATTCCCGGTTGCAATGACGGAATGCGTTGACCCGACACTTGATAGAATTGCGCATCGGTGAGATTATCGTCAGCCATGGTTTCCTCTATGCTGCTATAAGCATCAGTAGTGAGCGAAGTCACTTTATAGTACTGAATGACATGCCAAGGAATTCCGCTTTGGTTTGCACACAGCGAGACTTTAATAGGTTCTCCTTCAGACACAACGTTTATAGTGACTGTCTGCAGATAATCGAGGTAAGTGACGAATACGTGAATAGGAATAGGGGTTATGACAACTTCATTTCCTATTTCCACCTTGATATAGCACACATCCATTTGACCTTCCACGAGTTTGGTCTGACTGTTTGATGTGGACGACTGTACCAAAAGCGTGATGGTATATAACCCATAGGCTGGTTCATCAAAGAGTTGATTCCACATATATACCGTTTCTTTCTCCTCTACAGTTTTCCCCCATTCCCAATACTCGGCCAGATCCGCTATGGATTTGTCTTCTCTTTCAAAAGTGGCGCCTACTCCACAAGCACCCCTTGCACCAATCCAATCCTTATATGATGTTGGCAAAGAAGAAGTGTGGTCGGTGAACACATATGATGAGATTGGAATTTCATCGTCCATAATGGCTTCAACAGAAAAGAGTTGAACTTCGATGTTGTTACGGGCAAAGTCTTGGTCGAGACCTATTGTGAAGCTTCCTTCGGAATAAAAAAGAGGAATCTCCACATTTCTGAATTCGCTATTGAGATAAGTTTTTTATCGGCCCGTTCCTGTTCACCCACTTGGGAGTATACCGTAATCGGCTCATTATAATTAGATGATATTTTCGCTTTCAATACAACATTATAATACCCCTCCTTCAGACCTTCCACTTTCAGTTCAATAGTTTCAGCTGATGACATGGCTGTGACAAGTTCCTTCCCGTCCTTACGCGCGATGAAAGTATATCCAGAATAACACTGATAGATAGCATTGCCTTCCGGTCCCTCTTTCCACTGATAGTATTCAGATTTGACGCTGGACGTGATATCCAAAATTTCCAATTTTGCATTTGCATCGATGGCAAATGAAAAGGAAAGCAATAAAATAATAAAAAGTAAAAAACGTTTCATAGGCGCATATTTTAAGTAAATGGTTTATAACTACCACAAATATATAAAAAACATTTAAACATTGCAAATATTTATTTACAAAATACAAAATTCCGATTAATGAAACAATAGCATAACTGCGATTGTAATGATTATTAGTAAAATATTAATTTTCTGTTTTACTTGAATACGGGGATGAGAATTCTACAACAAAAATGCTTTTGCCCTCAGGGCGTAGGTTGGAGAATCACTTATAAATCCAGGATATTGCCCTAGGCTAAATGGGTGTTGGCCTTATTGTCCGATAGTGGTCGCTGGAAAATTGGCATTTTTTGGGGGGACAATTTCTAGAAAAAGAGCCCTGAGGCCGTATTGATACAAAAAACCGGGAAGCATCCTGATTCCCGGTTTCTTATATCAAAATACTTTATTTTGCTCATTCAATCAATCATTCGTTCACATTGTTGTAGTGTTCGTCATCGACCGGCTCAAGCCATTCGTTGGAAGCACCATCCTGGACGTCGGTATTATATGTGAGATGCTGGAACCAGGAGTCTTTGGCAGCCCCGTGCCAGTGCTTTGTTTCGGCAGGAATGGCAATAACCGTTCCCGGCGTCATCGGCACAGCCGGCTTCCCCCATTCCTGATACCATCCACGTCCGGCCACGCAAATGAGCACTTGCACAGCCTTGTGGTGGATATGCCAGTTGTTGCGGCATCGTGGTTCAAACGTTACGTTAACCACGGCTCCCATCGGTGCGATATAACTGTTCCCAATGAAATACTGTGCATATGCGGTATTAGGTTCCCCCTTTGGCCATACGCTGAAATCAACAGTCTGTACAGTTTCAGGAACCTTTTCTGCAAACATCTTAGCCAATGCCCGTTCACATCTGAGAGCCTCAGCCTCGCCCACCTTTTCTCTCAACACGGCAGGAATGTCACGCAACTGTGCGTCAGCGACACCCATATTTCGTGCGCCATTGACATGCGCCAGAAGTTGCGGGTCGCAACCTTCCAATGCAGAGATTGCACTGACAGTCACGATTTCCCTGTCGGCAAACGACAAGTTGTTTCTTGCAAAAATGTCTCCGAAGAGATGTGCCTTAAGATAATAGTCGGTCTGTGGTGCGAATTCATAGTTGAACGGTGTGCCCGTCAATTGGGTTTGCACCAGTGTGCCCTGCTTGAGCGCGTCATAGTCGTCAGGCATGGGGTCGGCTTCCCTACCCTCTTCCACAGGGAGCTGTTTGTCTTTTCTTTCTAATATCACTTGCTGAAGTGCTCCGAGCGCATTGAGCGAACGTGGAAATCCTGTGTAGGCATACAGTTGCGAGAGAGCTTCCTTTGCCTCGCTCACTGTAAGTCCGTTGTTGAATCCGAAATTCAATGCCTTTTTCAGTTCATCGATGTTTCCTTTGGCCTCATTGGCTGCAATAGCCACGAGTGCCTGTTGTCTGGTTGTCAGTTCCATATGATTTTGTGCTTTTACGGTGAAGGCTAAAAACAATGCCATCATCAGAAGATTAAATTTGATTAATTTCATATTCAGAAAAATAATATTGTTAGATTTTCGGATATTGTAAAGACGTCATTCTATATTCAATATGTAAAATTTACGGATGCAAATATAACAATAAATACGAAATGTTGGTTTACCAAAATTCCGGATTCATTTATATAAATTACTTTTTTTTGACCGCTTCCTATAGAAATATTGTGATTAAGTAAACGTTAGTTCGATATAATGTATACCGCAAATATAGCAGAAATAAGGGTTATCTTGACAGCGACACGTCGAAAGTGTGGTATCCCACTTGTGCCGAGCCGGAGAAGCTGTTTTCAGAGTTCTTATACACCTCAATCGAGAAGTCATCTGTACCGTCGTTTCCGTAGAAAGTGTAATAATTTCCGTCTTTGTATCCTGTCATGGAAAGAGTGGTATGATATTTCACGTTAGTGTATTTCACACCAGAGATATTCCCGTTTCTCTCGGTGAATGAGAGTTTAATCGGGTTTCTGTTTCTACTTTCATGGCTGAGGAAATATCCGGAAAGTTTATATTTGCCCCTCTGTGCCTCGGCTGCCTTGGCCGCTCTTGCCGAATTTTCAGCATCGATTTTCGCTTGTGCCGCTCTCTGGTTTTCCAGTTCTAGATTTTTCTTTTCCTGTTCCAGTTTAGCCTTTTCCGCCTCTATCTGTTCAAGTTGGGCAGTCATAAGCTGCTTTTGCAGGTCTTTTTCAGATTTGTTGTTCAAGAGGACTACAGCAACGATTCCGCCTATGAGCAACAGTAAAACAACGCATAAAACCGGAATGAGCCACCCAGATTTGTTTTTTTTCTGTTCAAGCTGGGATGGTTGTCCATAATATGCACCTTGGTTGTTCTGGTACTGTCCATACGGCTGTTGCTGCATAGCTCGCGGGTCAGTATAAGTGGTCTGATCAGCGTGATTCTCCACATTAGTGAATTCTTGTGTTTGCATAAGATTCAATTATATTTATAATTAACAAGCAATTAAAATCGGGTTGTCAGCAAAGGACAATCCAAATCATTTTATATCACAAAAATAATAAATATAATTCTTTATACCAAACGAATCCACATAAAAAGAGTGACAGACATCAATATGTATGAATATGTATGAACACACTCAAGGATATAATAACATTAATGAATTCACTAATCAGCATCATTCCCATCCTGTGATTTTGCGGATGAATGGCACAAGTTCAGATGCCATCAGTTCGTGCTGTTTCTTCGACGGATGCTTGGCATATCCGTATCCGAGTGAGCCGTCAGCTGGTGTGAAGTCGAGACGGTATATTTCATCGTCGCCTCTCGGCTTATGGTATGCCATAGCCTCTCTCTGTGCACGCTTGATATTCTCCAGCCGTTGTCCCTTCACCATGGTGCCGGTGAGGAGAATGATTTTAGCCTTCGGATAATGTAGACGAACGGTTCCGATGAATTTCTTGTAAGCAGCCGCCAGCAGTTCGGTTTTATATCCTGGGTTGGTGGTGTCGTTGGTTCCAAGATTGATGCATACCACATCTGGCGTATATCTGCTGAAATCCCATCGTTCTCCGGTGGTTCCGAAATTCGTGAATGGATAGACCGCCTGGAAATTATTGGAATCGCCATTGATATTACCATTAGTATTGCGGTAGATACCAATTCCCGAGCGTGCCACTACGAAGCACTGTGCATTGAGTTGTCTTGCCGCAATCGCCGCATACGTGTAATACTGGTTCTGCATGCTGTAGTCAAAGCGTGTTGCCACCCCATCCCATTCATTTCCAAGTCCACAGGTAATGGAATTGCCGATAAACTCAATTTTCCGCTGTGGCAGCTGTGGTTTTTCACCCAATCCACATTCTTCATCGAGCAGGAATCCATAGAACACCGGTTTCATCACCAGTCCTTCATTGGCATATGTCACAGTGAGACGGTGCATCTTGTTTTCCAGTCCGTCAGCGATGTCTACGATTTCGGAATCGTCTTCCGAATGGACTTTAAATGGAGGGATGTCGTCGAGTTCAATCATGAAATATCCGCTTCCCGGCTTTGTCTTCATCTTCACTGACGTGCCTTGGAAGTTGACATGAAACTGAACGCCAGGATAGGTGAATTTCAATGCGTCGGGATTAGTGAAACTGATACGTCCCAGATAAGTTATGTTGGGATTCGAAGGTTTTACGAGAGTCTGAGCCTTTGAGTTACAGTTGAGCGCGGTAAACGCACAAAGCAATATATAAAAAATATTTCTTTTCATGTTGAGTGGTTATTTGAAATCAGTATAAGTTTGATAATATCAGAATTGGGCATAAAGGTTCTGCTGCACATTTTCCTGATTGAAATTGATGATCAGCTGGACTACAAGTGCGAAAATGACAAGTTTCACGAACCAGTTGCTGCCGGCGAAAGCATTCTTAATCTTTTCACACCATTTGTCGGGTGTGAAATGGAATATGAATGCCACCAAGAGGAAGATGGTCCACATATACCTTACCTCCACAAAAACCGGCAGATAAGCCCAGTCGAATTCGTTGAACATCTTGTCGAAAATGATGCTGACAGATTCCATTCCGTTTTCCGGCAACATTCCAGCCCTGAAGAAGATCCAAGTGAATGTGATAAACACAAATGTGATTGCCCACCACATGAACTTTGTGAGTCCGTTATCCTTGATTTTATCGAGGAAAAGCGATTTGCATGCCTTATGTATTACGAGCGCCACTCCGTGCATTGCTCCCCAAATGACGAACATCCACGAAGCGCCATGCCATAATCCTGCCACCACCATAGTGATGAAGTTGTTTAGGTATGTTCTGAATTTTCCCTTTCGGTTTCCTCCCATAGGAATGTAGAGATAATCCCGGAACCAAGTAGACAGGGCAATATGCCATCTTCTCCAGAATTCCGATGCGTTGAGCGACTTATAAGGAGAATTGAAGTTGGGCAGCAGTCGGAATCCCATTATTGCAGCGAGTCCGATAGCCATATCGCTATATCCCGAGAAATCGCAGTAGATTTGCATATTGAATCCGAGCACACCCATCATCACCTCAAATCCGGAGTAAGTTTGCGTGCTTTCATACACCATATTGTTGAACTGCGCGAGATAGTCGGCAATAAGACCTTTTTTCACCAATCCGAGAACGATAAGCCACATCCCCATATTCACCAGTTTCTCGTCGACCGGAGTTTTCAGCCTTATCTGTGGCACGAGCGTATCCGTACGCGTGATAGGTCCGGAGAATAGCAGCGGGAAGAATGTGATGTAGAAGCAATATTCAAGTAAAGTGACATCGTATGACAGTTTTTCCTTGTAGACATCTACTGAATAACTGATTGCCTGGAACGTATAGAACGATATACCGATAGGCAGAATGAGTGAAAGCGGAGCGAAATTCGTGGCAAACATCTCATTAAGCGAATCAATCATGAAATTAGTGTATTTGAAGAATATCAATGGCAGGAGGTCGACCAATATTGTCAATACGAGCCATCGTTTAGCATGATTAACCGCTTTCGCACGTTTCATGCGTTCTGTAAGCAGCCAGGAAATGAGTGCCGTTGCAGGCAGAAGCAGCACGTAGATGCCATTAGCCTTATATGCTATGAAAAGTCCGAAAATGATGACATATGCCATCATCAGTTTTTGCTTGTTCTTTCTCAGACCGATATATATTGCATAGAACACGACAAACAAAGCCCAAAATCTGACTGAGCAGATGAAGAAGTCGCTTTCAGGCTTGGAAATCAAGTCCCATATTCCATTTAAAACCGATGATATAGTGTACATTATGATTGGTTGTTATATAGTTTTACTCTTTATTTTAACTGAACTGCAACTTCGTATATTGCATTTTCCCGTCGTTTTATCCGAAACGTATAAATGAGCTGTTAATATTCGTAGCATCTACATTCTCATTGGTTGCAACAACGTGAGGTGTTTCTCAGTCTGTTTAACCTCTTCCTGGTATTTTTCAAAAATTATAGGATGTCGGTTTTCGAGGCTGTTGACGTAAACGGCAACAGAATCCATCCATATTTTTGCCGAAGAGAAAGTAGGGTGCGCTCCGTCCTTCCCTCTCTTGAGAGTAGCCTTGTTTCGTTCGAATAGTTTGTCGCTTTCATAATAGCGGTCCATTCCGTTGAGGCGTCTGTGGATTTCCCCGATTCCAGTGTCCTTCTTCCAGTTAGGCGTTCCTATCCACACATAAGGTATGTCGCCTATGGTTTGCAGTATTTTCTTCACATTCTTTTCTCTCTCGTCTATATCTCTCACGAACAGTTCGTTGCCGCCCAAACACACCATGATGTAAGTAGGCTTGAACTTGTTGATGAAATACTGTAGGGTATCGGTTTTCGCCCAATGCACAGAAGTGGAGCTATACCAGCATACGGAATTATATTCATGTCCGTTGGCTCGTGCATAACTTGCAAACGGCCTTGCAAGTCCTTCAATCATCGAGTCGCCGAAGAGCAGAATATTCTGTTTGGCTGAGTCCACTTTCACTTCCTCAACCGTGTCCTTTTCTTCCACCGTCGGTGTGTCAACAAGCATTGTGTCGGGCATCTGCAGCGCTTTCATGCTTATAGGCTTCACGAAGGGTTCAGAGTCCTCCGTTCTTGGAATCAGCGCATATGCCAGCACTCCGATAAGTGTCAGTGTTAGAATCGCAAGAATTTTTAATTGGGGTTTCATAAATTAAGAACTTGAATGATAAAATTTGAATTGAATGAGGTTTGTTAACTAAAAGCTCCGTATTTCCTATTCATATTCTGTGATTACTGAATGATTCGGTCGCCCAGCTGTTTTGCAAGACGCTTTTGCACATCGGTCAACAGTTTATATCTTTGCATGATTGTAGTGAGTTTCTGTGAGTCTGCAATAACCGTCGGCAAGGCGAGTTGTCGCTTAAGAGTTTGCAATTCCTTTTTGATGACGAAGAACTTGTAGTCGAGCACAAGTCGCGGCACGGTGGTGGAAATGGTATTTTCCTCTGGTTCGATCTTCGCCATTGAATTATTGAGGTGATATTTGTCGTTAAGCATATCTGCGGCAACTTTGCTGACTTCGAGTTCCGGACTGGTGAGGAAATACTTGCTGCAAGAGAAATTGTCTTCATCCACCCTCTCAACCACGTCGTCAATCATCTTCTTGTAGAGTGGCGTCAGAAATTCCATGTTGTCGATTTCAAGTTGCTCTTTCACAAATCTTGCGATTGCCGTTTCCTGAACATTGTCATCGGCATCGGCGGTAAGGATGCATTTTTCACCATATCTCACCACCATCCTCATTATAAGCGATTCAAGCCCTTTGATGCTTTCGGTCTCTCTGTCGCATGCGATGATTAGGGGTTCAGGAGTTGCTGTCGGATTCATCTGCTCAGTTGGGCCAGATGGGGTTTTATCTGGCAAATTATTGCCTGAAGGGTTGTCCGGATTCAATGCTTGATTTGATTCGGACGTATTCTCTGGAGGGTTTTGTCCGTTTTCAGCCTGCTGTCGGTTGAGGTATTCCTGCCGTTGTTTTTCACGTTCCTTTTCCTTGATTTTCTGCTCCTGATTCTGCTTTCTGATTTGCATATATCTTCTCATGAGTATATCCTCCGGGATATTCATGAGTTGTGAGCATTCGTGTATATATGACGTTCTGACGATTTCGCTGTTTATTACGGAAATGCTTTGCAGAATGCTTTCCGTCACCTCCGACCGTGTTCTCGGGTCATTCTGCGCCGAGTCATAGAGTTGATTGATTTTGAATATTATGAAATCCTTCTGATTGGCTTTCACATATTCGCGGAATTCCTTTGCCGACCTCGTTCTGACAAAACTATCCGGGTCGTCACCCTCTGGCAGCAGCAGTACTTTCACATTCATATCCTGTGCCAGCAGCATGTCGGTACCTCTCATGGCGGCATGAATGCCAGCCTCATCGCTGTCGTAGATGAGCGTAATGTTGTTAGTAAACCGTTTCAGAAGCTGGATTTGTGCATCATTGAGTGCAGTTCCCGAATTTGCCACCACGTTCTCGATTCCCGCCTGATGCATAGCCAACACATCTGTATATCCTTCCACCATGTAGACAAGCTGGTCCTTCACGATTTGTTTCTTCGCCTGAAAAAGTCCGTAGAGTTCCCTCAGCTTATGATAGATTTCCGAATCGTTTGAATTGATGTATTTCTGGTTCACACCTTTTGTTCTTGCATCAAGCACTCTGCCTCCGAATGCGATGACCTGTCCGCTGAGTGAAAACCAAGGGAACATCACCCTCCCCCTGAATTTGTCGGTGAGGTTTCCGTTTTCTTTTTTATAAGCCAGACTGGTTCTTACAAGGAATTCCTCTTTGAATCCCTTCTTCTTTGCCTCTTTCGACAAAGCATCCCAGGAATCAGGGGCATAGCCCAACCGGAACTTGTCAATTATGTCGTCGCGGAATCCCCTGTTTCTGAAATAGGCCAGCCCGATGTTTTTCCCCTCTTCAGTATTAAGGAGGGAATTATGGAAAAAATTGGCCGCCCATTCATTGACAGCCAACATACTTTCGCGTTCACTCCTACTTTTCCGTTCATCCTCGGTTGGGGTTTCCTCCTTGATTTCGATATTGAATTTCTTAGCCAGATGCCTGAGAGCTTCAGGATAGGTTTTCTGTTCGATTTCCATTATAAAGCCCACAGCCGTCCCCCCTTTTCCACAAGAGAAGCATTTGCATATTCCTCTCGCCGGGTTTACATAGAAAGAAGGAGTCTTGTCGTCGTGGAACGGGCACAGACCTTTATAACTTGCCCCTGAGCGTCGCAAGCTGACATATTCCGACACGACATCGTAAATATTAGCCGCATCGATTATTCTGTCGATGGTCTGACGGTCAATCATCAGAATGAAGTAGGAATTAGTTTAAATGAGGTTTATTTAATAGCTTCGAGGAATTCGTCAAGTTTGTTGCGGTCTTGCTTGAACACGCCAGAAACATCCATGGTTCTTGTGATTGCACCTTGCTTCTGCACACCTCTCATCTGCATGCACAGATGCTGTGCTTCAATAACCACGGCAACCCCTTTAGGTTTCAGTGTCTGGTCTATACATTTCCTGATTTTCACAGTAAGCCTCTCCTGCACCTGCAGTCTACGTGCAAAGATGTCAATTACGCGTGGTATTTTACTTAATCCCACGATTTCCCCGTCGGGAATGTATGCCACATGAACTTTTCCGAAGAAAGGAAGCATATGGTGTTCGCAAAGCGAATAGAATTCAGTGCCTTTGACCATCACCATCTCGTTGTATTCTTCCTTAAACTTGGCAGAATTGAGGATTTGTGCCGGGTCGACGTCATATCCAAGTGTCAGGAACACCATGCTCTTCGCCACTCGTTCAGGCGTGTTGAGCAGTCCGTCGCGAGTTTTGTCTTCGCCCAGAATGTCAAGAATGCTCTCATAATGATTCTTCAGGGCGTCAATTTTATCCTGTATTTGCATTACTGATAAATATAGATTTCACTTCTTACAATCATGGCTTCCGGTGCGATTTTCCTCATGCGGTCCAGATATCTTGCTGCACCGGCTCTGGTTTTAAAGTCGCCCACCCTACATCTCCAGTGCGGTTGGTCGTATGAAACGTAAGCCTTGAGTTCCGGGAATGCGCCACTGACCTTATCTGCGATTCTCTGCGCCTTCAATCTGTCGGTTCTGAGACTGTTTCCCCAATACATCTGAATGCGGAACCCTCTCATGCGTTTTCTCGTACCTCTTCTGACGTCAACGTTATTGTTGTTGCCGAACTGCGGTAATTGATTAACCGGTACGACTTGAGTTCTCTGAACCCTTCTGGGTTGTGAAGGAGCCGGACGGTTGGCCGGTCGGTTAGCCGGATTGCTTTCTCCTCTCTGTCCGCCTTCATTCGACGGTCTTTCTACCACCTGCGTGTTACCGCTAACGATATTCTGCAACCTCTGGTCTTGCTGAATACTGACAGAGCCGGAACCTGTCGACGAATTGCCTGTTCCCGACGTTGATGGAGTGGTAGAACCGGATTCTCCTGTTACGTTCTCCTGTGCATTAGCCTTTAAGACAGCAAAAAGCATCAAGAAAATCAGTAGAACTTTAAAATGTTTCATATGTAAGAAGTTGTTGTTTATGCAGTGGTTTTATTCTGCAAAGACTTGTGAAGAGCCATTTACACATGGCACTTCACAAGCATAAGATATGATTTTATTTCCAAGCGTCGATAATACCCTTGAAGTCCTCACATTTGAGTGATGCTCCACCGATAAGTCCACCGTCGATATCAGGTTTTGCGAACAGTTCAGGAGCATTAGAAGCCTTACAAGAGCCGCCATAGAGGATAGATGTGTTTTCAGCCACTTCCTTGCCATATTTGTCAGCAATGACAGAGCGGATATATGCGTGAATTTCTTCTGCTTGTTCGCTCGTAGCTGTCTTACCAGTACCGATAGCCCAAATTGGTTCGTAAGCGATTACGATTTTAGCAAAGTCTTCAGCAGAAAGGTTGAAAACAGAGCCTTCAAGTTCAGCCTTCACCACTTCGTTCTGCTTGTTGGCTTCCCTTTCTTCGAGGCTTTCTCCAATGCAGAAGATAACCTTCAGGCCGTTAGCAAGAGCGAGCAGCACCTTCTCCTTAAGGATTTCCGGAGTCTCGTTATAGTATTCACGTCTTTCAGAGTGTCCGAGAATAACATATTCAGCCCCAGTGGACTTAACCATTTCAGCACTTACTTCACCTGTGTATGCGCCTTTTTCCTTATCGGCACAGTTTTCAGCACCCAGTCCGATTACGTCGTGGTTGATTATTTCCGACACCTTAGCCAGATGAATGAACGGTGTGCAAATAACGACATCACAATTTGGTTTGTCGGCTGCCAGAGTTTCATTCAGTTGCTTTGCCAATTCAATACCTTCCTGAAGATTTTTGTTCATCTTCCAGTTTCCTGCTACAATTTTCTTTCTCATGAGTGTAATTATTAATGAGTTATTCTAAAAATTATTTATTTGTTCTTTGTGCTTCTTTTATTCTTTTCGTCGTATTTTATTTCTTAGCGATATTTTCGTCCTTTCTTCTGTTTTCACACCTGGCTTGCTTAGGGCTACAAGCTTTTCAGACCACTTACCCATGGGTGTTTCATAACCTGAGAAATCAGAATTATATATTCCTGCTTTTTAAGACAAATCAGTCTGTTTTACTTGTAAAGTCAAGCGGTTTTACTGCATATCGTTTTGGTTTTATAAGTTCTTTCATTTCCGTCATGTTAAGCGGTTTTGACGAGTCGAAGAAAGGGAATGCAAATTGGCTCCACTTCCTGACCACCACCCCGTCTTTAATAAGCATAAGTCCGGGATTGTCCCTTACCATTTGCCAGAGTATTCGCTCATCGCTCTCGTATGGCAGATATTTTGCTGCTGTGTTTCTAACCCATCTTTCCCATGCCTCGTCATCGATTGCCCCGGTTATGAAATAGAATCCGTAGTCGAATCTCTCGCAATATTTGTATATTTCGTTGAATTTTCCTCCAATAGGGTCCAATATCCTGTTGAAATCAGGCACAGTCACTATGAAAGAATATCCCTCACGTCCGAGTATTTCCTCAGTCACATCGTCGCCGTCCTTATCAATCACGAAGAACTGTGTAGTACCCTCAAGATTGTCGTCGAGCAGTTCGCTTTTAGTCTCCACATATGTCCATGAGGAGTCAGGGTCATCGTCGTCTTCCGACAATTCCAGTATTTCCTCGCCACGCTTATAGACTATCGTGGTTTTGAACCTCAAGTCGAGTCCGTTGCCTATAGCCACTGTCTTTCTCAAGTCGGTGTTTTCGGCGAATGGAAGGAAGTCGACTGTTGGCAGCATATATTCGCTGTATGAAGTAAATACAACCATCGCTGTCACGACAGGTATAGTTATCAGCCAGTTCCAGTTCTTGTGGATTAGTCGGAACATCATCTTGTTTTTAAACACCATCAGAGTGGTCATCGCCAACAGGATGATGTTTTTGATAAGCGACTGTGCGTTAGTAAGTTTAATCGCATCGCCAAAACATCCACAATCGGAAACGGGGTTAGCCACGACGAGCCATATGGTGATTCCTGTCATCACAGCCATAAAGAGCATGGCAAGTCCGGCAATGCGTTTCCTGCGTTTCACGCCCACCAGAAGGTAAATGCCGAGAGTTGTTTCCACCGCCACCATTATCATAGTGAGCAGAGTAGTGAGGAATTCTGGTGTTTCGGTCATTCCGATAGCCAGTGCATAGTCTTGCAACTTTATAGAGAACCCCACCGGGTCGTTTGCTTTGACAAATGCAGAGAAGAGGAACGTGATTGCCACCATGAACCGACATATATTCACCAGGATATAAGTGGCTATGAATTTTTTTCCTTTTGTAGTTTTCTTCTTGCTGGAATCATTGGGAGTTTCCCGGCTTTCCTGACTTTCCGGAGATTCCGGGGGTTGCGGGATTTCCGAAGATTCCGGGGATTCCGGGGATTCTGGAGATTCCGGGAGTTCCGGAGTTTCATGGGTTTCAGCCTTTTGCATATCTTTAGATAGCTCCATTTTCCTCGTCAAGCTTAATAAGTGCAAACACCGAATAATTAATCATGTCCATATAATTGGCATCAATCCCTTCAGAAACAAGTGTATTTCCGTCGTTCGCCTCTATTTCCTTCGTTCTATATATCTTCATTAAAATCAAATCGGTATAACTGCTTACACGCATAGATCGCCATGCTTCATCGTAATCATGATTCTTGCGCTTCATCAGTTCAAGTGTTTTCTTGGCATACTTATCATAGAGTTCCACAACCTCGTCGGCATTCGGGTCAATCGAATCGGTATAGCCTTTTTCTATTTGTATCAGGCCCATGATGCCATAATTTACGATAGCCTGGAATTCCGGATATATTCCTTCATCCACCAGTGCTTCCTTCTTCGTTTCGATACTTCTGATGCGGTTGGCTTTGATGAGAATTTGGTCGGTCACCGACGATGTGCGCATGATTCTCCATGCGGGTCCGTAGTCGTGATGTTTCTTCAGAAACAGTTCACGGCATTTATCCATCTCAGCTTTAAACTGTTGATTAGTATGTTGCAGGTTCTTTTCCATGTAAGTCTATAATCCGCGTTAAGTCACGGATATAAATCTTTGCAAAGTTACTTGTTTTTTTTTACATTACAAAATATAGACATTCCATATATTATAGAGGTGGTTGAAATATTAGAAAAAAAAGGGATTTCGCCTATTTTGCGCATAATTCCCTCTTCAGAACCTCATGAGCCCCCTGAAGCTCCGGTATCACCGGAAAGTCCAGAAAACCCGGAATCACCGGAACCAAAACAAAAAAACGAGCGCCGGCACTATCGTGTCGGCGCTCTTTGTTAAAAAAGGCGGCTACCTACTCTCCCGCATTGCGGTGCAGTACCATCGGCGTGCACGGGCTTAACTTCTCTGTTCGGGATGGGAAGAGGTGGGACCCCGCGGCTATAACCACCTGAATATAAGGATTGGAATTCGGACAGAAAGAGATGAAC
>FLNV01002127.1_pt1 | contig 16935 bp, 8 predicted proteins | sample 1140351 | NCBI WGS metagenome assembly FLNV01 (sample SAMEA3878207, study PRJEB12797) | bioreactor metagenome | biome: Moose rumen | place: Sweden | collected 2011-10 | reverse complement strand
ATCGATGAGCCGGATGTCCTAGAGAATCTGGGAGACCTGGGAAATCCCATGATTACCAGGGATAAGCTCATCCTCGTCGACGACTGCCTTCAGACCTTCAAAGACCTGGCCCGCGAGCATCGCCGCCAATTCGACATCCCCGTGATCGGCATCACCGGCACCAACGGCAAGACCACCACTAAGGAGCTCGTCGCCGCCGTGCTGTCACAGAAATACAATGTGCTCTACACTCAGGGCAATTTCAATAATGACGTAGGTGTGCCAAAGACACTGTTCCGCATCACGAAAGAGCATGAGATAGCAGTCATCGAGATGGGAGCATCGCACCCTGGAGACATAAAGACTCTCGTTGAGACAGCTGAGCCGACATGTGGCCTGATTACCAATGTAGGACGCGCTCATCTTCAGGGATTCGGAAGTTTTGAGGGTGTCATCAAGACCAAGTGCGAACTGTATGATTTCCTCCGCACCAGAGAAGACGGACTTATCTTCATCAATGCCGACAACGAGCACCTGATGAACCAGATAGGTGATGACGAGGAGGTATGGCTTACCCCCTACTCCACCGCCCCTGAGAACCAGTATGCTTGCATCAGCGGTGAGGTGATAGAGTGTAATCCTTTCCTTAAGTTTCGTTGGCGTGAGCCACTGATGACCCTCGAAGAGGAAGGTAGAAGCACAAAGTGGCATAAGGTACAGACAAAGCTCATTGGAGCATATAACATCGACAACCTCCTTGCAGCCATCTCCGTGGGTATCAACTTCGGAGTGGACCGTAAGAAGATATGTGCCGCACTGGAGGATTATACCCCATCCAACAACCGCAGCCAGATGACTGTGACAGAGAAGAATCATCTCATCGTGGATGCCTATAATGCCAACCCCACCTCTATGGAGGCGGCTCTCGAAAACTTCAGTATGATTCAGGCAGACAATAAGATGGCAATCCTCGGACAGATGGGCGAACTGGGTGCAGACAGCGATAATGAGCATCGTAAGATGGTGAGTTATCTGGAGAATGCCGGATATGATGAGGTATGGCTTGTTGGAGACAATTTCAAGAATATCGAATGCCCGTTCAGGAAGTTCCACGATGTAGAAGAGGTGAAGGCCGCAATCAGGGACAACTGTCCAGAGGGATATTACATACTCATCAAGGGCAGTAATAGCAATAAGCTGTTCCAATTGCCAGAGATGTTGTAAGAGGTGAGAAAGGCTACGGGTAGGCGAGCTATGCTCGGGAATGGTGAGAGATTTGTCATAGGGCTGAGTATGTTTGTAGGCCTGATGATGGCTACATCATGCCAGAAGAAGGCATCCCCAAAAGGAGAGCCCTTGGAGACAGGCAATGCCGTATATTACTGGCGCACAGACCTTAGGCTCGATTCCGCCGAGAGGGCATTCCTCACGCAGTATAATATAAATAAGGTGTATTGCCGGTATTTCGACGTCGTTATGAGCGACGACGGCACAGAGCCAAAGCCAAATGCCACCATCACTTTCTCTGACAGCCTACCCGACAGTATCGAGATGATTCCCACAGTTTATATCACAGAAGACTGCATGCACAAGGAACATACAGGTTTCGCCGAGAAGCTCGTAAAGCGCATCCTTCAGATGAACGAGACTAATGATATCAAGAATGTGCGAGAGATACAGATCGACTGTGATTATACATCGAAAAGCAGAAAGATATACTACCGATTCCTTGAGGAGGTCGGCAAATACTGGCATCTCAGGCTATCGACCACCATCCGACTGCATCAGCTCTCGATGGAGGCGCCCCCAGTGGATTACGGTGCCCTGATGATATATAACACCGGTGACCCACGCAAGTGGCAGGAGCGTAACCCCATTCTCGACTATCGCGACGTTTATCCTTATCTCAAACATCTCGACAAATATCCCTTGCAGTTGGCCGCTGCTTATCCCGTATTCGTATGGGTAAGAGACATACAGGGGCTCAGAGTGGAGCATTTCGTTGAAGCCGAAGAGATCATAAAGGTAAAGAAGGCCATGGAGAAGGAGCGCAAGGACCTCAGCCGCTCTATCATCACCTATCATCTTGACGAAGATAATTTAAAACGGTATAAGCCCGAAACCTATGAAGAGATTTATCATCATTAATCTGTTGATGGCAATGACACTGCCAATGCTTGCCTGTGGCTGGTATGGTACAGACAACTATTACCTGTTCAGCCCTTACAGAAACAGCGACTTCAAGAGTCGTGTAGACAAGATCTGCACGGACAACTGGAAAGCCTATCTTGGTTCTACAGAAGAGTATTTCTGGTTCAATCCAGAAGAAATCACCAAGGCTGCCCGCCAGAAAGGCGATGCCCTGATGGCCAGCTATATCGAGAACCTTCAGAAGTATCTCGACTGCGTGGACATCGAACAGCGAAAGCAACATGAGTGGAACTACCCCACCAAGGAAGATATTGCCGGTCAGAAGCGCAGTCTACAGGCTATACGCACCTACGCCCTCAGCAAAATCAAGACCAAGCTACGTTCACAGCACGCCCTGCTCCTGATGCGTTGTAACATGATGCTCGGACGCCATCAGGACAATATCACCTTCTGGGAGCAGACGGCTACCAACTATATCGAGACCGTATACAAGGACATGATGAAGAACATCTATGCCGGTGCCCTATACAAGATCAACCGCGCTTCAGATGCTGCTGAACTGTTTGCTGAGATGGATGACTATGAGAGTCTGATGACTATGTTCTATAAGAAACGTTCATACCTCGCCATCAGCCAGCATTACCAACAGAACCCCACCTCGAAGGTTCTCCCCTGGCTTCTGACAGATTTCGTCAACAATGCCCAGGAAGCAGCCGATGCAGCTAATAGTGGCGAAGGCGGTACTGTAGGAAAGCAGTTCATCCGCGACATCAACAGACAGGAGTCGTGGCAGATGAAGCAGTTCTGTGAGATGGTGGTTCGTGAGGGCAAGACTGATTGTCCTATCATGTGGAAGATGGCAAAGGCATGGCTTGAGTTTCTTGCAGGCAACACCAAGGAAGCCACAAAGGATATCTTCGATGCCACTAAGCTCGAGGGCACAGAGCGCATGAAGGATAATGCCCGGGTGATTATGCTTTATATCACAGCCTCTCATGCAAAACAAGGTGAGGCATTCGACGACTATCTGGCTGACGAGCTCGAATGGCTCAAGGCTAAAGGCGATGAGGACATTTTCTTCTCTAATGCAGAGAACCGTATTACAAATCAGGTTCTTCTGAAGCACTATGCCAACAGTCCAGAGCGTCATGTTGCCATCGCTGAGGCATGTAATAGCGCTTGCAGCGGTTTCGACAAAGATACTTTACGTGTGGACAAGCTGGAGAAATATCTCTTCTACACAAATACGCCCGCAAAGAACAAGCTCGACAAATTCCTGAAGTCGCACATCAACAAAAACGACACAGTATTGGCAGAGCTCATCGGTACGAAGTATATGCGTCTCTGTCAGTGGGATAAGGCTATCCTGTGGTTGAAGGACATACCAGTATCTTTCTACAACGAGCACCAAGGCCCAGGATACCGTTTCTACTCTGTGCTTCGCAGCTATGAGGTAGAGCCATGGATCAAGCGTCAGTGGCTCAACGAGAGTAAGATATACGAGAGCGAGTATAAATGGGGGAAACATAAGAAGCTCGACTTCTGTAAGGAGATGCAGATGATGGAAGGCTCTTTGAACCTGTTGAAGGGCAAGGCACTCGACCAGCGTTATTATAACCTCGCTGTCCGCTACGCCCAGGCAAGCATACATGGCGACTGCTGGTGGCTGCTTCACTACTCAAAGAGCTGCTATGATAATTTCCGCGTCAATGAGGTCAACCTTGATGACAAGGCTCTGGAGATGCTCCAGAAGGCTGCGATGACATCAGATCCGGCACTGAAGCGCAAGGCTCTCTTCGCCATGGGTTATCGTGAGCTCTACGGAATGACTCATTATGGCGAGCCAAACAAGAAACTCTGGAGCTATGACGAGTGGGACAAGGAACAGCAAGAATACATAACCAGGTATAATCCTTCATCTACACAGTATCGTGCATTCCAGTCGCTCTTCGACCTTACCAACGACAATCCTCAAGAGAATTTCATCAGGAGGTGCGACGAGTTTGACCAGTTCCGGAATTACTATCGTAAATACAAGAATTAATACCGTTGGCGGGGGTAATACCCCGCTAACTTTTTGTATAAAAATCAATTTTTCTCCTTTTTCTGCACGTATTTGAAAAATTTGCATTATCTTTGCAGCCGATTTCTATTGAATCGGGATGTAGCGCAGTTGGTAGCGCACTACGTTCGGGACGTAGGGGTCGGGCGTTCGAGTCGCCTCATCCCGACACAAGGCGGCAAGTGATGGTTTTCACTTGTCGCTTTTTTCTTAAACTATGTTGAAATATCAGGGCTAAGTTAGTGATTTTGCAGCAGATTTTGTATTTTTGCGACCTAAATTTATGATTGTTTATAAACTATGGGTAAAATTGTATTAATAACAGGAGCAACAAGCGGCATCGGACTGGCTTGTGCAAGGAAGTTTGCCGAGAACGGTGACAAGCTGATTCTGACGAGCAGAAACGAACATCGTCTGTCAGAGATTCGTAAAGAATTGACGGAAAAGGGTACCAAAGTATTTACCTTGGCTTTTGATGTGAGAGACCGTAAGAAAGCGAAGCAGTATATCTGCGAACTCCCTAATGAATGGCAGAAGATTGATGTATTGGTGAATAATGCAGGCCTTGCTTTGGGCTTGGATCCAGAGTACGAGGGCAACATTGATGATTGGGAAACTATGATCGACACGAACATCAAGGGTTTGCTCACAATGACTCGCCTTGTGGTGCCTGGCATGGTAGAGCGTAATAGCGGTCATATCATCAATATTGGCTCTGTGGCTGGCGATGCAGCCTATGCAGGCGGCAATGTCTATTGTGCTACTAAAGCAGCAGTAAAGGCTCTGTCTGATGGACTCCGTATCGATGTTGCTAATACGTCTATTCGTGTCACCAACCTGAAGCCTGGTCTTGTTGAGACGAATTTCAGTAACGTGCGCTTCCATGGTGACAATGACCGTGCAGCTAATGTCTACAAGGGCATCAAGCCCCTGACGGGTGATGACATTGCCGATGTGGCAGTATATGCAGCCAATGCTCCCGCTCACGTCCAGATTGCCGAGGTGTTGATTCTAGCCACTCATCAGGCCAGTGGCAGTGTTATTGTAAGGAAAGAGGATAAAAGTAAGTAAAAATAACAGAGATGCCACGTTTCACAACGCGGCACCTCCAAAAAATACCAAAACAATGTATACTTAAAATACTAGCTGTATTAAAAGTTCATTTTTAATTAGCCCAGCCACGTACCTGGTGCATCTGGTCGTTAACCTCGATGACGGTCTGTGGGATTGGCCAGTACTCGTTCTTACCCTCCACGAACTGAAGTTTTACGCCATCGGCAGCAAATGGATGATGGATCTTATAATAGAGCTTGTGAGGCTTAGTCTTTGGTGCAGAACCGTCTGAAGGATTCCAATATTCATCCCACTGCAGAGGAATATTGTCGAGAACCTTGTCGTAGCACTGCTTAGCAATACCCCAGCGAACGATATCGAACCAACGGCAGCCTTCGAACCAGAGCTCATACTGCTTCTCGTCCTGGATAGTCTGGAGGTTTACTGAAGAAGAAATGGTCTTTGATCCTGCGCGCTCCTGAATCTTGTTTACATATTTAAGAGCCTCTGCATTGTTACCAGATGCAAGAGCTGCCTCTGCATAAAGCAGGTAAGCCTCACCAAGACGGGCAATACACAGGTTAGTGTTATTACAGTTGTCGCCAACAGAAAGATCAACATCATTGGGGTGACACATCATCTTAACCTCCATCACATCACTACGAGAGAATGAACCTGCAGACTTAGTGATACCACGATTCTCGTCAAACTCCTTCTCAGCGCGAGTCTTGAGTGTACCACCAGCCTCTACGTCATCCTGCCATGGGCACAAGCTTGCATCATAGAAGAACTCATCAGAAGTAAGGAATGTAGCCTTACGACGATAGCTGTCACCATCATTCTCAAGCATCTTATGAGCGAAGTCCTGGTTGATAGCACCACCGCCCCAACCACCGGTTGCGCAGATCTGTGGGTTCTTACCGCCACCTACGATATCATCACCACGCCAGTTGAGCACGTTGGCAACCATCCAGCGGCCACGCTGAATACTACCGCCCCATACACCACCAAGAGATGTGTTGGTTGAGTAGTTGAACTCAAAGATCTTCTCCTCGCAGCCATCACCCTCAATATGGAAGAGGTCGCGGAAACGATTGCCAGGAACCAGTGCATAGTTAGAAGACTCTACCAGAGGCTTCAGCAAAGCAGCTGCCTTGGCATTGTCACCTCCGAAGAGAGCAGATTTTCCACCTACGAACTGAGCAAAGCCCTTAGTTACGCGCCATGTACCTTCCTTGTCGCTCTGACCTTTACGATCAGGCAGATCATTCATAGCCTCTTCACACTCCTTTACACAGAAATCGAAGATGGCCTTCTGAGACTCCGCATTTGTCGGCTTCTCTGTAGTAATCAGGTGATCAATCAATGGTGGCTGGTAATAAACCTGTGCAGCGAGCATGTGAGCCCAAGCACGCATTACTCTTGCCTCAGCAACAGCCTGCTTTTTAGCTGGAGTATTCGCAAGTTCACCACCGAAATAGTTGATTACAAGGTTTGCAGAGTAAATTGCCTTATAAATATGGTTATAAAGAGTACTACATGGACCAAAGCTTGTATCATAACGGAACTCGTTAAGCTCACGGAAACCAGTATGGTCAGCCTTGTCACCACCTGCTGCAAAAACATCGTCTGAAGAATAGTTAAGACCCATAATATATGCATTCCAGATACCTTCGGTTCCACCGATCTCACTGATGTATGTTGCATACATAGCAGTTACAGCAGACTCTGCATCAGCATCAGTCTTATAGAAGTTACCCGTGCTACTGGTTGCCTTCTGCTCAACATCAAGCCTGTCATTGCATGATGTCAGCATCATACCCGAAGAAAGCACAGCTGCTAAAAATAATATCTTTTTCATATTTCAATTCGATTTTATAATTTGGATTAGAATGTAACGCTTAAGCCAAGAACCATCTTTCTCATGTTAGGATATACACCTTTGTCAAGACCTGGACAGTTATACTCCTGTGTTGTTGTCTCAGGATCGAGGCCTGGATAGCTGGTGAATGTAAAGAAGTCATCAAGAGAGATGTATGCACGCAGATTCTGGATATACAGCTTCTTTGTCAGATTAACCGGGAAGGTATAACCGAGCTGAATCTGCTTGAGTTTGAAGAATGCTCCACTGTATACCATAGCTGATGACTGATAGAACTTAGCAACACCATAAACACTTGAGGCATTGGGGAACTTTTCTGACTTGAAGTCTTCATAAACGCCTTCTGCAATATTGTTGTAACCTGTACGATAGAGACCGTAGTAAACATCGTTACCACCCTGTCCTGCACCGAAGATGGTCAGGTCAACGCCCTTATATTCAGCGTTAAGTGTAATACCGTAAGTTACCTTTGGAAGACCAGAACCGATATTTCTCATATCACCATCCTGTGGGTCATTGGTAGTACCACCATCCTTTGTATAATAGAGAGGAGTGCCATCCTGTGCTCTGCCTGCATAAGCATAACCACGCATGTACCATACAGGCTCGCCCTTCTCGAAGTAGCAACGTACAGCACCTGGGCTGGCACCTTCAACAGTAGCTCCAGAGATACGCTCGATAGAAGGATCGAGGTAAGTTGCCTCATTGCTAAGAGTACCGAAGTTAGCAGAAACGCTATACTTGAAGTCACCGATATGATCCTTCCAAGAGAATTCCATCTCGAGACCCTTATTCACGATCTCACCAGCATTAATAGTCATTGAAGAATAACCAGACTCTGGCATTACAGGCGCATCAACGAGCAAATCCTTCGTCTTCTTCCTATACCAGTCGATACCAACAGAGAGGCGATCGTTCAAGAAACGGAAGTCGGCACCAAGGTCAAGCTGCTGTGACTTCTCCCAAGTAAGGTCTGGGTTAGCGATACCATTTGGCATTGAACCATAAGTAGCTGCGTTGGTAGGACCATACTGATACCACTGGCTATTAAGAGAGATACCGGCCTGGTAAGAATAGTTGTTCAATACGTTTACGTTACCGTTAGTACCCCAAGATACGCGGATCTTACCGAATGACATGATACTTGGATCAACGTTCTCCTTGAAGAACTTTTCATTAGAGAATGTCCAACCTGCAGATGCAGACCAGAAGTACCCCCAACGGTTATCTTTAGAGAGCTTCTCAGAAGAGAATGCATCGGCACGGAAGTTAGCCTGCAAGCTGTAACGGTTGTCGTAGTTATAGAGAAGACGACCGAAGTAAGAGAGTGCACGTGTTGTATTTGGTCTACCACCGAAATTCTTGGTTGTATCGTCGTTACCGTTTACACAATCGAGATAGATGTAATTTGGCTCATAAGCCTTCAGAATGTCTGGTCCTTGAGCATTGGCGTTGACACCATTGGAGTTATACTGACGATAAGACATACCGGCCATGGCACCTACATTGTGCTTGCCGAAATCCTGGTTATAGTTGATGAAGTTTTCCCACTGATACCAGGTAGAGTTATTGCTGGCACCCTCGATTCTGTAGTTATCACCCTTTGTCTGTGCATTCAGGTAATATGGATACTCCCAGTTAGAGCTGTTGCTGAATGAGAGACGATAGCCGAGGCGAGAGGTGAATGTTACATATTTAATAGGAGTAACATTCATGAAGAAGGTACCATTGACATTAACGCCATCATTCGTACCCTCTGCACGATCGCGCTGAGAGAATGGGTTACCACCAGCGAGACGCTGATTGAAATAAGATGTAGCATAGTAACCGTTCTCATCACCGAAGAGAGTATACTTTGAGTTACCAGCCTGAATTGCATTATAGTAATCACGATAAGAACCGATCATCTGCTCTGGCTTTGTCCAATACATAGGAGTCAGAGGGTCGATGAGAAGCAGCATCTCAAATGAAGAACCATAACCATTCTCTGAAACGCCACTTGTAGACCACTTCTCAATAGCGGTATTAGTACCTACCTGCAACCAATCCTTAATCTTATAGTCGGCATTGATCTGTGCAGTCAGGCGCTCATACTTATCCTTGCTTCCCTTAACGATACCGTCCTGGTTAACATAGCTTCCGCTCAGGAAGTAAGAACCACGATCGTTGGCACCCTGGAAAGTAATAGTGTGCTGCTGAGCCCAAGAGTTCTCGAAGAACTCATTCATCCAGTCTGTATCGGTATTTGGATTCCATCCATACAATGTCTGGGCATCCTTCATATCAGCTTCCACCTGTGAAGTGCCGAGCTGCATACCCATCCAATCCTTGAACTGAGAAGCATTAAGAAGCTTTCCAACTCTACCAAGTGACTGGTTTGTGAACTTTGCATCATAAGAAATGGTACCTGTACCCTTTTTACCAGACTTTGTTGTGATAAGGATAACACCGTTACCAGCCTCAGCACCGTAGATGGCGGCAGAAGCAGCGTCCTTCAGAACTTCCATAGACTCAATCATAGAAGGATCGAGATACTGAATGCTTGAAACCTGAAGACCATCGACGATCAACAGAGGACCGATGTTGCTTGAGTTAGAAGAGTAACCACGTACACGGATATTGGCACCCTGACCTGGCTTACCAGAACTGTTAAGGATCTGAACACCAGCGGCCTTGCCCTGAAGTGCAGCGGCTGCATCAGTTGTAGAGCGGTTCTTGAGGTCTTCTGCCTTTACTGAAGCTACAGCACCAGTAAGGTCGCTCTTCTTCTGAATACCATAACCAATAACCACAACATCATTCAGTGTCTGCGTATCCTCTTTAAGAGTAACAGAGATGTTGTTGCGGCCAGCTACCTTAACTGTTTCTGTAAGATAACCGATGTAAGAGATGACCAGTGTGGCATCATCCTTTGCCTGCAAACTAAAGTTACCATCAAAATCTGTAATGACACCCGATTTAAGTCCCTGTACTTTTACACTAGCACCAATAATCGGATCGCCAGAAGCATCTTTGACCGTTCCCTTGATGAGACTCTGAGCCAGTGCTCCCATAGGGAACAAACAGAGCAAGAACAGTGCCGTTAACGGCTTTTGCAGTGATTTAAAATTTAACATACTTTTTTAATTTAGTTAGATAATTGATAATAATAAAATATTCTAAGGTATATGGGGTGTGCTCTCGTGGAACACGTCTCATTAATTTTCAATTTCGTTGCAAAGATATAATTATTTTATCCCTACAACTTTATTAAACGTAACGCAGAGTTTGCAAAAATGTAACATCGCGCCAAATGTTACAAGCAACAAACTCTGCGCTACATTTAACAAATATTCTGTTTACTTCCTATCAGGCATCGGGGTTGGTTCTGGTATGATGGGCTCACCCATCTTTGATGCTTCAGCATCTTTTTCGTCAAGCTTGAAAATCATAAAGCCAGGCTCTTTCTCTGTGCAAGGCTTCCAGCCTAAGCCTTCCCCATCACCATTTGGGTCGCTGAACTTTACGAAATTTGTCCAGGCAGTAATCATCCTCTCAGAGAGATCCCAATCGCCCTGAGTCCAAGGACGCCAGCAATGCTCAAGGCTCTTGAAGACATACCAGAGGTCGCTGGAGTGGCATGCCCCTTTCAGACGCTGAGTAACTTCAGGATGTGAGCCATCATCAGGCAGAGGGCGTGCAAACTCATAAGCCCAAGCCTTTGCGCCCTGACTCTCACGAACCTTACAAAACTCAGCAATACCAGGAGCCATCGAACCCATATCGTTAAGAGTGTAACCTATCATATAAGGGACATCGGCAATTGAACCCTCGCGAGCAGCCTCATCAAAACTCTTCAGCGACACATAACCATCAATAATAGGACGTTCCATAACATACACATCGCTCTTGTTTACCATATTATAAATAGTAGCCACAGTATAGAGAATCTCAGTAGGAGCCTTACGAAGCATTTCAAGACTATAGTTTTTTAATCATAGATAGAAAATAATAATGGTTGAATAACGCTATTTTTTTACAGAACTCTCCGAGAAATAGAATTCTCTTAAGGGCTTTGTTACAGTCTCACCCGTAAGGGTTATATCCTGTTGCAGCTTGATATCCTGTGATGAAGCACCTATTCTGATTGTAAATGTGCCCGGCAGGATATTCCAAAGACGAGTCCCTTTATTAGTATAATATCCGAACTGCTCAGTATAGAGTTTCACGTTCACTGTCTTTGTCTCGCCAGGTTGGAGAGAGACACGCGCGAACCCTTGCAGCTGGATAGGACGGATATTCTGTCCTTCATGCTTTGGAGAGATATAAACCTGTGCTATCTCATCAGCAGCAACCTCTCCTGAATTCTTCACCTCGAATGAGAGGTTTACAGCCTTTGCGTCAGTAGCAACCTCTTCATCAGCCTTAAGATTCTGATATTCGAATGTAGTATAGCTCAAGCCGTAGCCGAAAGGCCACTGTACACGTGGATCTTTCGAATCAGAATTATTATAGCACAAAGGCTCATACAACTCAGTCTTAGGATAGCTTACAGATAGTTTTGCTGATGGTGACACCTTACCATAGAGGATATCTGCAACAGCATTACCTCCCTCCTCACCAGGATACCACGCCTGGATAACAGCAGCACACTTCTCTGCGATACCAGAGATTACCTGGGCACGACCTCCAAAGACTACTAATATTACGGGCTTGCCTGTGCCAAGGAGTTCTTCCACATACTCCTCCTGCTTGCCTGGCAGACGGAGTCCCTGACGATCACGGTTCTCACCACAAAGCATCACATTCTCACCTACAGCTGCTATGATGACATCAGCATCCTTTGCAAGTCTTAGAGCCTCAGCCTTATCTGCCTTCTCACCAGAATTCACCTTACGATGAAGTATCTCGTACTCCCATGCCCGTTCGTCACCAAGCTCAGAGAACTTCGTTTCAATATCTTCTGTCCAGTCACATCCCCGTTCATACATAATATTTACACCAGCAGGGATACTTGCCTTCATACCTTCAAGGAGTGTGATTACGTGCGGATAATCGAGATCACTCTCCACCTTCTTCCAGAAATAAGACATTGCTGGGAAAGAATAGTCGCCCAACATTGCCCACATGGTATTTGCATTAGGCCCAGTGAGAAGGATGTTCTTAGCGTTCTTAAGAGGTAGGATGCCATTATTCTCAAGGAGCACTACCGACTGTGTAGCTATATCATAGGCCGTCTTACGCTCATTGGGAGTGTCGAGCTTTATATCTTCTTTGCTATACAGGTAAGGATTCTTATCAAAGAGACCAGCACGGAATTTATAACGAAGCACATTCTTAACTGCCCTTTCCAGAGTCTCAGGCTTTACAAGTCCTTTATCGATGGCCTGCTGAAGATACTGATAGTTGGCTCCAAACGGGAAGTCAACATCATTACCACCATTAATAGCCGCTGCTGCCTTATGCAAAGCATCCTCTATATTCGGAATCTGGTCGATGGCAGTATAGTCACTTACTATCATTCCGTCAAATCCTACATAACCACGAAGGATATCCTCAAGAATCTCACTGTTGCAGACACACTTTGTGCCGTGTACCTCATGATATCCCGGCATGACAGCCTTGCTGCCAGCAAGGCGAATCATCGCCTCATGAGGCAGGAGTATCTCCTCCATCATCTCCTTCTCATCGGCATCACCACCTCCGCCATAGCCAAGATAGTGTTTCGAGCATGCACCAACACCTTTCTTCAGGTCACCTTGCTGCAGGCCATTCACAAAAGCGACACCCATCACTGCCGACAGATAACCATCCTCACCATACGACTCTTCCAAGCGATTGAAACTTGGAATACGGCATACATCTACCATTGGAGAAAGCGACAACACACCACCCATCTTTCGCATGGCAGTAGAAGTCTGTAAGGTTTTCAGCTCTGCCAACTCAGGATTAAACGAACAAGCCTGTCCAATCTGTTGTGGATAGATGGTAGAGCCCTTGGTATTGACACCTGAAAGCACCTCCTCATGACAGAGTGCAGCTATACCATTAGGAGTGTTATCCATCAGCCAGTCTTGTACAGCCTTCACACGATCACGCAGCTCATTTGGGTCACGGGGTTTCTGCATGGCAAACTGTGAGAAATGCCCGATGCCATTAGGAATCAGTTCACGACACTTTGAAGTATCCAACTGTCCCTGCTCATTGAAGAGATCATCCATATACATACTTCTCAATTGTGCAATGCGCTCTTCCTGAGACATATTATCATACAGCTCATCTATCCGGTGCTCCATATCAGGAGCAGAGCAACCTGTCATAATCATTGTTGTACACATTAAAAACAATTTTGAAATCTTCATAATCACGCCCTATACTTTTATTTTTTAAATTGCCACCAATCAAGACGGACAGCACCTGTGGTATTGTCGAAACACAGATAGAGATCATGTACACCAGCAATCTTCTTTACCCGTGCATTGAAAACACGATAATCCTCCAAGGATCCTGTAGGAGTGATGCTTACCCTTCCTATTACAGGCCCCTTCTGACTATCGAGGCGCAAAGTAACAGTAGTCCTTCCCTCCGCCGATGCAATGATATTAAAGTTCTTTGCACCTTCTGCAAAATCTACGCCTCGCAGACGTATCAGTTCGCCATTATCGATATCAAAGACATACATATTCCTTTTTCCAGTCGATTCCGGCATATCTGCCACAACACCAGTATTCTCGATACCCATCTTTGCCGACTTAAGTCCAAAGCCCCATGCCATTGTCTCTGCCTCTACACGTTGATACGGATTAAGCCACGAGAGCTGTTTCAGAGGTTTCTGATCCAGCCAGTATGGCACTTCCTGTATCGTCCCGTCAGGGTTATATGTTATCTCTACAGCCGATACACTACGACGCTCGTGGTGTACGAATGTCTCTATATGCATCAGGTCATAGTTCTGTCCGAAGATATAAGAGTGTCCCTTGTAATCTATGATGCCAGGATGATTGCCCCTGTCACGCTGTGTAGGACGCATGATATATCCCTTACTCTCCCAAGGACCTGTGGGTGAATCGCTCATGGCATATCCAAGAGCCTCAGGACAACAGGTAGTAGCATAACCAAGATAATAGTGTCCGTTACGCTTATAGAACCAAGGACCTTCCTGATAGTTTTCTATATGTGGGAGTTTCACTACACTATCCTTCAGCGATATCATGTCGTCATTCAGGCGGGCATAGAAGGTATGCGGATTCCCCCAATACATATATGCCTGTCCGTCATCATCGGTATAAACAGAAGGATCAATGTCATACCAGTTGCTCTGATCCCATACCAAAGGTTTTCCTATAGGATCCTTGAAAGGTCCATAAGGAGAATCTGACTTCAGCACAGCGATTCCATGCCCGTGAAGTGGTGCATAGAGATAGTACCGCCCGTCACGCTCAACAGTCTGTATAGCCCAGGCTCCATTCTCCCTGCTCCGCCAGGGGACATCCTTCAACGATGCCACAGCTCCGTGCTCCGTCCAGTTAACCATATCGGTAGTTGACCACAGGAGCCAGTCGTACATAAAGAATCCGGCAGAGCTCTTCTCATTCTCATCGGGAATATCTTCTGGCGATGCATCATGCGAAGTAAAAAGAAACAGAGTATCGCCCACGACAATAGGTGACGGGTCAGCAGTATATTTCGTCTGGAAAAGAGGGAGGTTGATCTCTGCCTCTCCACGGACTGCAGCCTGCAGCAAAAGTGAATCCTGACGCAAACGTTCTGCTATAGACTCGCTATTTTCCGTCTGTGCAAAAACAGTTAGAAAGTAACCACTGAGGATTATGGTTGAAGCCAGGTATTTTTTTAATCTTTTCATTTTGGGTAGTTTATAATTAATACGGGTGCAAAGTTACTGAAAAACCACGACTTGGGTTTTATTATATGTATCACAAACTATATGTGATGTATCATAATTGTATAACTACACTTATTTGGTTTGGAGTATATCATATTTATGGCTATCTTTGCATCATCTAATTTCTAACTGACAATGAAGAGAAAACAATTATTGTTATTGCTGGGAATGCCGATGATGATGTCGGCACAGAACCCGATTATCAGGGATCAGTTCAGCGCTGACCCTACCGCACGCGTATTTAATAATAAGGTGTACGTCTACCCGTCGCATGACATTATGCCCCCAGAGGGGCAGCGTCAGGACTGGTTCTGCATGGAAGACTATCACGTCTTCTCATCCGAGAATCTTACAGACTGGACAGATCACGGTGTGATAGTAACCCAGAACAAGGTGCCCTGGGTAAGACCTGACTCGTATTCGATGTGGGCACCCGACTGTGTTGAGAGAAACGGGAAGTACTATTTCTATTTCCCCTCTGCTCCTAAAGGAGGAATGGGGTTTGGCGTAGGTGTAGCCATCGCTGACAATCCTGAAGGACCTTTCGTTTGTGAGCCAGAGCCTATAAAAGGCATCAACGGTATCGATCCCTGTGTTCTTCTAGCATCCGACGGTAATGCATATATCTTCTGGGGTAATGGTCGTTGCGCAAAGCTCAAGGACAATATGAAGGAATTAGCCGATGACACCCCAAAGGAAAAGGTAAAATGGGGTGAGCGTGAGTTTGAGATGTACGGTGTAAACTGTCTCAAGGGGCTACCAAGTCGTCAGGCTGAGGGACCGTTCGCTTTCGAATACAATGGAAACTATTACCTCACTTATCCTTATGTAAGGGAAAATACCGAGGTCCTTGGATATGCCATGAGCAAGAATCCTATGGGACCATACGAATACAAGGGTCTTATCATGGCTGAGCATGAGAATGGGTGTTGGACGAATCATCACAGTATCATCAATTACAAAGGACAGTGGTACCTGTTCTATCATCACAACGACTTCTCACCACGCGATGACAAGCGTCGTTCTGTATGCATAGAGAAGTTATACTTCAATGCCGATGGTACTATCAAGGAGGTGAAGCCCACCATGCGTGGCGTAGGTATCAACAATGCTACAGAAAAGATCGAGATTGACCGCTTCAGTGCAGCCAGCAAAGATGCTACCACACAACTTATCGATACTATAAATACTTTCTGCAGCTATGAGGCCACACTCCCAGTTAAAGGTAGTTGGATGAGGTACAATGATATCGATTTCAGTTGTATTACCGACGGATATGTGATTGTTAAAGCAAAAGCTTCAGAAAACACCAAGTTCTTTATCCGCGAGAAAGCTGCCAACGGAAAGATTATCGCTAAGGTTGATCTGACAGTAAAGCCAGAAGCACCTGCAGGCATGCCAGCAATGTTCCGTCGTGACTTCAGTAACAAGTGGTTATCTCTAACTGCTCCTCTGGAATATACTCCAAAGGGTGTTACAGATCTGGTTATCACTGTTGAAGGCGATGCAGGCATCAGCGTAGACAATGTTCAGTTCAAGAATCGTCCAAAGTACTTCTCTCCCGCATCAGCACAATCTGCCCAACCTGATGAAGCAGGATTCATCCGTCGATGGCTGCTGCTTGAACCCATTAAGTACGACATCCGTTCAAACATTATCTTCACCAACACCTGGCTGGAAGAGAACTTAGCAAAGACATACTTCAAGGATCAGATGACCATCCTGCCTAAAAACGGGCAGAAGGTCAAAGCAGGCAAACAGACACTTGCCTGGCATGCCATAGACAGCGAGAACTACAACGTGAAGCTCTTCCGCTTCGCAGAGAAATGGGGACAACAGACCTACGGATCACTATTCTGGATCGTGACCTATATCGACTGTCCTGAAGATATTTCTGGTATACGACTTGCAGCTGGATCAAACGGA
>FLNV01001658.1_pt1 | contig 16945 bp, 13 predicted proteins | sample 1140351 | NCBI WGS metagenome assembly FLNV01 (sample SAMEA3878207, study PRJEB12797) | bioreactor metagenome | biome: Moose rumen | place: Sweden | collected 2011-10 | reverse complement strand
GCGGTGATTTGGTTGAGGATGCGGATGAGGGTGGTCTTGCCCGCGCCGTTGGGACCCAAAAGGCCGTAGATGCACTGCTCGGGAATGTCGATGCACATGTGGTCCAAGGCGGTGTGGTCGGCATAGCGTTTCGTGACCTCGTTGATTGTTATTTCAGCCATCTGTTGTTTTTGTTGTCCATTTGCCGCTTGATGTCATTGCGAGGAGGAACGACGAAGCAATCCAGGGATTGAGCTTTGTTGTCTGGATTGCTTCGCCACGCTCGCAATGACGCAAAGCGTGTACTAGTTAAAGTAATCCTTAATCTTGCTAAAGAAGCTCTTCTCCTCGGCGGTGGGATTGGGCTTGAAGTTCTCTGACTGGGCAAGTTGTTGCAACAGTTTCTCCTCTTCCTTGTTGATTTTCTTCGGAATCCACACGTTGACGTTGACGAGCATGTCGCCGCTGCCGTAGCCGTTGAGGACGGGCAGGCCTTTGCCCCTCAGCCTCAGCACCTTGCCGCTTTGTGTGCCGGGGGCGATTTTCACCCTCACCTTGCCGTCGACGGTGGGCACTTCGGCCTGCGTTCCCATGATGGCTTCGGGGATGGTGATGAACAGGTTGTAGATCAAGGTGCTTTCGTCGCGCTCGAAGTCGGGATGGGCTTCCTCCTCGATGAGGACGAGCAGGTCGCCATTGACGCCGTTGTGCGGGCCGGCGTTGCCTTTGCCGCGCATGGTGAGCTGCATCCCTTCGCCCACGCCTGCGGGGATGTCGATCTCGATGACCTCGTCGCCTTTCGTGATGCCTTCGCCGCCGCAATGGGTGCATTTCTTCTTGATGACGGTGCCTTGTCCGTTGCAGGTGGGGCACACCGAGGCGGTCTGCATCTGCCCGAAGAAGCTGTTGACGGTCTGCACCACTTGGCCGCGACCGTGGCAGGTGGGACAGGTCTCGGTTTGGCCGTCTTCCGAGCCGCTGCCGTGGCAATGCGTGCAGGAGACGTATTTGCTCACCTTGATTTTCTTCTTGGTGCCGTGGGCAATCTCTTGCAGGTTGAGTTTCACCTTCACGCGGAGGTTGGAGCCGCGCTCGCGCACGGTACGACTGCCGCCGCTGTTGCCTCTGCCGAATCCGCTGAAGCCGCTGAACCCGCTGAAGCTGCCGCCGCCGAAGTCGAAGCCGCGACCGAACACGCTGTTGAGGATGTCGTTCAGGTCGAAGTCGGCGAAGCCGAAGCCGCCGCCCGCCGCGCCGCCGTCCATGCCCGCGAAGCCGTAACGGTCGTAACGCGCCTTCTTGTTCTCGTCGCTCAATACGGAATAGGCCTCCGAAGCCTCCTTGAAGTTCTCCTCGGCGGTCTTTTTCTCGGCGTCGGTGCCGTTCACCCACTTGTCGGGGTGCCACTTGAGCGCGGCCTTGCGGTACGCGCTCTTTATCTCGTCGGGCGTGGAGCTTTTGTTCACCCCAAGCACCTCGTAATAGTCTCTTTTTTGTTTTTCTGCCATTGTCTATATCCTTTCTTAATTCCCGACCACCACGCGGGCGAAGCGAATCACCTTGCCGTTGAGCTTGTAGCCCTTCTGGATGACGTCCAAGACCTTGCCTTTCTTGTCCTCGTCGGGGGCGGGAATCATCGTCAGGGCCTCGTGCTCGTCGGTGTTGAACTCGGTGTCCATCGCCTCAATCTCCTCCAAGCCCTTGTTCTTCAAGACGGTCTTCAACTTGTTGAAAATCAGCGTAACGCCTTGCAGGTCGGCCTCGTTGCCGTTCTTCTCCATGTTTTGCAGGGCACGCTCAAAGTCGTCCAACACGGGCAGGATGTCCTTGATGACGTTTTCGGCTGCCGTGGCCGACATCTCCAATTTCTCCTTGGCGGTGCGCTTGCGGTGGTTGTCGAACTCCGAGAACAAGCGCAGGTATTTGTCGTTCAGCTCGGCGTATTTGGCCTTGGCTTCCTCCATCGCCTTCTCTTGGGCATGACGGATCTTGAACTTCTTTGACTTTTTGTCCGAAACGGTGTCATTCCCCGCCTCCTTGTTTTCCTCGGAGGGTGCCTCGTTGGGTTCGGCTTGCGTTTGCTCTTGCTTGTTTTCGATGTCAGTATCGACGGTGTCGTTCAAGGCATCGTCCTGATTCTTAACGTTTTCGTTTTCTTCCATGATATATGTGCTTTTACTTTTTTCTCATTTTGCCGCAAAGCATATCAAATCCTTTGCCAAAGACAGGATTTTGACAAAATGGCAGGGGAGGGGTGTAGCCCAAGGCTATAGTCTTTCAATCTGCGCTCCAAGTGCATTCAACCGCTTGTCAATATATTGGTACCCGCGCTCGATTTGGTCGCTGTTGTCGATGATGCTGGTGCCGCTTGCCGAGAGAGCAGCGATGAGCAGGGCGACGCCGGCGCGGATGTCGGGCGAGGCCATGCGGATGCCACGAAGTTGGTGCGCGTGGTCGAGTCCGATGACGTTGGCGCGGTGCGGGTCGCAGAGGATGATTTGCGCTCCCATGTCGATGAGCTTGTCGACGAAGAACAGGCGGCTCTCGAACATCTTTTGGTGGACGAGCACGGTGCCTTTGGCTTGCGTAGCCACCACGAGTACGATGCTGATGAGGTCGGGCGTGAAGCCGGGCCAAGGCGCGTCGGCCACGGTGAGGATGCTGCCGTCCATGAAGGTCTGCACCTCGTAATGCTCCTGCGCAGGGACGTGGATGTCGTCGCCGCGATAGTCCATCCTGATGCCGAGCTTGCGGAACACGTCGGGGATGATGCCCAACTGGGCGATGCCCGCGTCCTTGATGGTGATGTCGCTGCCGGTCATGGCGGCCATGCCGATGAAGCTGCCCACCTCAATCATGTCGGCAAGCAAAGTGTGTTCCGTGCCGTGAAGTCGGCTTACGCCGTTGATGGTCAAGAGGTTGGAGCCGATGCCGTCAATCTTGGCGCCCATGCTGACGAGCATCTTGCAAAGTTGCACGAGATAAGGCTCGCAGGCGGCGTTGAAGATGGTGGTGGTGCCTTCGGCCATCACTGCGGCCATGACGATGTTGGCCGTGCCGGTCACAGAGGCTTCGTCCAAGAGCATATAGCAGCCTTTCAGTCCGCCTTGCTGCACACCGACTTCATAGGTGTCGAAGTCGAAGCGGGCGCCGAGTTTCTGCAAGCCGATGACGTGGGTGTCCAAACGGCGGCGACCAATCTTGTCGCCTCCTGGCTTGGGCATGTGGGCCTTGCCGAAACGGGCAAGCATCGGGCCGGTCATCATCACGCTGCCGCGCAGCTTCGAGGCGGTTTGCTGGTAGGCTTCTCCTTGGAAATAGCTGAAGTCGATGTCCTTGGCCTGCAAGATGATGTCGTGGCGAGTGGGTCGCTCGATGCTCACGCCCATGCCTTCCAACAGCGCAATCAGGTTGTTGATGTCCAAGATGTCGGGCAGGTTGTGGATGGTGACTTTCTCGTCGGTGAGCAGGCAGGCACAAAGGATCTGCATGGCTTCGTTTTTCGCGCCTTGCGGGGTGATTTCGCCTTGCAGCTTGCAGCCGCCTTTGATCTTCAGGGATGCCATTGTTCTCAGTTGGAAGTTGTCAGTTGTCAGTTGTCAGTTATGAGGTAGGAAGTATGAGGTATGAATCATTCCGCATTCCGCATTCATCATTCCGCATTTAAATTAAAGTTTCCCAAGCTCTTGCATTCGTTTCTTGTAGGCCGGGTTGTTGGGGTTGTTCATGTTGGCCTTCAGGTTCGGCACTTTCTTCTTTTTCTTCTTGCCTTGCTGTTTCTGCTGGCTCTTGCTGAGGATTTCGCCCGTTGCGTTGAGCTTCGATTCCTCCTCGATGACGAGGCGTCCGTTGGAGATGGCTTTCAGGTCGTCCATAATCACTTGGTCGTTGACGACGCTCTTGTTCCATTCCAAGTAGTTGCGTTTCATCTGGTTAGCGATGGAGTAGGCCAAGGCTTCGCGCACCTCGTCGTTCTCCTCTTGCGAGGCGGCTTCAATCATCTTGACGATGTATTGGCCGTAATGCCCATATTTGATGTTATTGTTCTGGTAGCCAATATGTTGAGGCTTGCTTTGCCGTTCTATGGGGATGGGCGGGTCGTAAGGGCTGTCGATGTCTAAATTGTAGCTCGAGATCATGTAGAGGTGGTCCCACAGTTTGTGCTCGTAGTCGCTCGACTGCTTGATTTGCGGGTTCATCTGCACCATGACGCTGATGATGTATTTGGCGGCTTCGGTGCGTTGTTCGCGGTCTTCGATTTCCGGCAGCTTCTTGATCATTTCCTGTATGCAACGGCCATATTCCGAAATGGCGATTTGCTCTTTTTCCGTGTTGTAGGTCAATCCGATTCGTTCCATTTGTGTCGTATTTTGGGTTGCAAAAATAGTCATTTATTCTTTAAGTATCGCCAACTTAGCGAATTTCAGCATCAGCATCTTCACGCCAGAGCTGTCGAAGTTGACGGAAGCCTTCTTGTTGGCTCCTGCGCCTTCGACGCTGATGATGGTGCCTTCGCCGAACTTGGCGTGCATCACCCTCATGCCTTCCTGCAAGAGGTCGGGATTAGAGGGCTGAAGGTTTTGCGGCATGGCGGGCTGGCTCGTCTGGCTTGGCCTTGCCGTTGGCGTGTTCTCTATCTTGCGGAAGCCATGCTGCTGCGGCTCGCCGAAGCGACTGAACGACCGTCCGCCCATCGACGAGGTGCCTCTAAACGAGGCCTTCTGCGTCTGCTCGATGAGGCTGGCGTCGATTTCGTCGACGAAGCGCGACCGCTCGCTGAGGGTGAGGTTGCCGTAACGGTAGCGTTGCTCGGCATAACTCAGCGTGAGCTTGGTCATGGCGCGGGTTACGGCCACATAGAACAGGCGGCGTTCCTCCTCCAACTCCTCGCGGGTGCTGAGGCTCATGATGCCCGGGAAGAGGTTCTCCTCCATGCCGACGACATAGACATAGGGGAACTCCAAGCCCTTGGCCGAGTGGATGGTCATCAGGCTGACATAGTCGTCGTTGCCGTCGTCTTTCTTCATCTCGGCGTCGGTGAGCAGGGCCACATCTTCCATGAACTGCACCAAGTCGACGCGGGCGGTCTCGCCCGTGGTCTCGTCCACCTGCCGGTCGCTGAACTCCATGATGGCGTTGAGCAGCTCCTCCACGTTCTCGACCCTCGAAACGCCCTCAGGCGAGTCGTCTTCTTTCAATACCTTTATTAATCCTATCGTGTTGGTGATGTGCTTGGCCAACTCGAAGGCGTTCATCTTGGCTTGAAGGCTTTGGAAGCTCTTGATCATCACCATGAAGTCGCGGAAACGGTTGATGGTGCCCATGTTGAAGTCTTGCGGAAACACGTTGCTCTCCATGCACTTCCAGATGCTCGTGCGTTGCTCGTTGGCCGTGACCATCATGCGCTCGATGCTGGTCTTGCCGATGCCACGGGCGGGGTAGTTGATGATGCGCAGCAGGGCCTGTTCGTCCTCGGGATTTATGACGACGCGGAAATAGGCCAACAGGTCCTTGATTTCCTTGCGGTCGTAGAACGAGAGGCCACCGTATATCTTATAAGGTATGTTCTGTTTGCGCAGGGCTTCTTCCATCGAGCGGCTTTGGGCGTTGGTGCGGTAGAGGATGGCGAAGTCCTTGTTGGCAAGGTGGCGCGTCATGCGGTAGCCGAAGATGCTGTTGGCCACGAGGGTGCCTTCCTCGGTGTCGCTGTTGGCGTGGATGAGTCCGATGAGTTCGCCTGCCTCCTTGTCGCTCCACACTTTTTTCTTGATCTGGTCCTTGTTGTGCGCGATGATGCTGTTCGACGCGTTGACGATGTTTTGGGTGGAGCGGTAGTTTTGCTCCAACCTAATTAGCTTATAGTCAGGGTAGTCGTTCTTGAAGTTGAGGATGTTCTGGATGTTGGCGCCACGGAAGGCGTAGATGCTTTGTGCGTCGTCGCCCACCACGCAGAGGTTCTCGAACAGTGCGGCGATGCGCTTCACGATGAGGTATTGGGCGAAGTTGGTGTCCTGGTACTCATCGACGAGGATGAACTTGAAGTGGTTCTGGTATTTGTAGAGCACGTCGGGGTTGTCGCGCAGGAGGACGTTGGTGAAATACAGGATGTCGTCGAAGTCCATGGCGTTGGCGCGGTGCAGGCGGTCGTTGTAGAGCTTGAACAGTTGCGCGATGAGCGGCTTGTTCGACTTGCGGTCGGTCTCTTGTATTTCGGGGTCGTTGGCATAGTCTTCGGGCGAGTAGAGGCTCGACTTGGCCGACGAGATGCGCGACAGCACCTGCTTGGCGGGATAGGCCTTGGCGTCAAGCTGCAAGTCCTTCAGTATCTGCGTGATGAGGGCTTTCGAGTCGTCGGTGTCGTAAATCGAGAAGTTGGATGTGAAGCCGATTTTCTCCGCCTCGATGCGCAGGATGCGGGCGAAGATGGAGTGGAAGGTGCCCATCCACACGTTGCGGGCGTCGCTCGCGTTGACTAATTGCATGATGCGTTCCTTCATCTCGCGGGCGGCCTTGTTGGTGAAGGTGAGGGCCATGATGCTGAACGGGTCGACGCCTTCCTGTATCATGTAGGCGACGCGGTAGGTGAGGGCGCGGGTCTTGCCCGATCCTGCTCCCGCGATGACCATCACGGGGCCTTCTATGGTGGTAACGGCCTCACGCTGAGGCTCGTTGAGGTCTTTCAGTAAGTCTATCATCGTGTCATCTTTGGAGTGGCAAAGATAAACAAAAAATCTCCGACTTGTTCGGAGATTTTTTTGATTCTTTCGTGACCCGGCTGGGGCTCGAACCCAGGACCCCAACATTAAAAGTGTTGTGCTCTACCTGCTGAGCTACCGAGTCAACCGCTTCGCGATTTGCGGCTGCAAAAGTACGCTTTTTTTCGTTATCGCTGCCTCTTTGCGCCAAAATTTTTTCATTCGTCTATCAAGCCTTTGCCTTGGCGGACGATAACAATCTCATTGTCAGTGCAATCCACAACCGTGCTCTCCTCGTTGTCGCCCGCGCCGCCGTCGATGACGATGTCCACCAAGTCCTTGTAGCGGTCGTGGATCTCCTCGGGGTCGGTGAGGTAGGGGTTGATGTCGTCGTCGCTGTCCTCAAGCGAAGTGGTCATGATGGGCTGCCCGAACTCGCGCACGATGTTGGTGATGATGGGCTGGTCGGGGATGCGGATGCCGATGGTCTTCTTCTTGCTCTGGAAGATGCGCGGGATGTTGTTGTTGGCCTCAAGGATGAAGGTGAACGGCCCAGGCAGGTTGCGCTTCATCATCTTGAACACGTCGTTGTTGATGGGCTTGGTGAACTCGCTCAACATGCTGAGGTCGTGGAAGATGAACGAGAAGTTGGCCTTCTCCTTGCGGATGCCCTTGATCTGGCAGATGCGCTCGAAGGTGCGCTGGTTGTTGATGCACCCGCCGAGGCCGTAGAGCGTGTCGGTCGGGAAGATGATGGTGCCGCCGTCGGACAGGCATTCCAAGATCATCTTGACATAACGCGGGTTGGGATTGGTCGGATAGAGTTTGAGTATCATAGGCTTACGGAAAAATCGCGCAAAAATACAAAAAAAGTTGTTCGGCATAAACGAAAAACCCCTATCTTTGCATCCCATTCATGGACGACTGTTCCGTGGATGGATTTTTGTTTTATAACCTAAAAACATTGCAATCATGGGTGGCTTCTTCGGAACGATTTCAAAACACGCTTGCGCCAAGGACTTGTTCTATGGCGTTGATTATCACTCACATCTCGGCACCAAACGTGCGGGTATGGCAACCTACGACGGCGAACTCTTTCACCGCTCGATCCACGACATCGAGAACACGTATTTCCGCACCAAGTTCAGCGACGAGATGGTCGCGAACAAGTTTACGGGCAACAGCGGCATCGGCGTCATCAGCGACACCGACGCGCAGCCTATCATCGTCAACTCGCACCTCGGCAGGTTCGCCATCGCCACCGTCGCGAAAATCAACAACATGGACGAACTCGTCGACCATTGCCTGGCCAACAAGCAGCATTTCGCCGAGCTGAGCATGGGCGCCACCAACCCCACCGAGCTGATGGCCCTGCTCATCACGCAAGGCGAGGACTTCGTCGACGGCATCCGCAACGTATATGACAAGGTGAAAGGCTCGTGTTCGATGATCATCCTCACCGAAGACGGCATTATCGCTGCCCGCGACTACTATGGCCGCACCCCGATTGTGGTGGGCAAGGGCGAAGAGGGGTACGCGGTGGCTTCCGAAAGCCATAGCTACATCAACCTCGACTACACGACTTGTTACAACGTCGGGCCGGGTGAAATCGTCAAGGTGACCTCAGACGGCGTGCAGCAGCTGCTGGCTCCCAGTCCGAAGAAGCAGATCTGCTCGTTCTTGTGGATCTACTACGGCTATCCCGTGTCGGACTACGAGGGCGTCAACGTGGAGGAAGCCCGCTACAACGAAGGCCGCGAGATGGGCAAGCGCGACTATGTCGACATCGACTACGTCTCCGCCATCCCCGACTCGGGCATCGGCATGGCCTTGGGCTACTCCAACATCCGCAAGGTGCCTTATATGCGCGGCGTGGTGAAATATACGCCCACATGGTCGAGGAGCTTCATGCCCGTCAACCAGAGCCAGCGCGAACATGTGGCCAAGATGAAACTCATCCCCAACCGCCAGATGCTCGAAGGCAAGAAGGTGGCCTTCTGCGACGACAGCATCGTGCGTGGTACCCAGTTGCGCGACAACGTGAAGATGCTCTACGACTACGGCGCACGCGAGGTGCATGTGCGCATCAGCTGCCCGCCGTTGATGTATGGCTGCCCGTTCATCAATTTCTCGGCCTCCAAGAACGTGATGGAACTCATCACGCGCCGTTGCGTTGAGGAGTTGGAAGGCGACAACAACAAGAACATCGAGAAATATTGCGACCCGACGACGCCAGAATACGCCAACCTTGTGGAGATGCTTCGTAAGCACGTCGGTGTCGACTCGCTGAAATTCAATACTTTGGAAAGCGTTGTCAACGCCATCGGCCTGCCCAAGTGCGAGCTTTGCACGCATTGCTTCGACGGGTCGAGCTACGGGCACGAATAAAAAAATTGCGGTTTTTGCTTGCCAATCCAAGAAAAGTCCGTACTTTTGCAACGGGTAAGTCTTATACGACCAGCTCCCTCTGAAATCCCCCAGGACAGGAATGTAGCAAGGGTAGGAGGTTGTAGCGGTGCGATATGAGTAGCTTACCCTTCTTTGTTTTATGACGCGAGACGGCTGGACTTCGGGACACGCTTCGCGTCATTACGTGGAACGAAGCAATCCAGATGAAAAACTATCGAAACATGAACGACTTCAAATATCTCGTCGATGAGTTCGCCGACCTCAAGATCATGCGCTACCGCATCCCCGAATGGGAAAACCTGACCTTGCGCCAAAAGGAATACCTATATTATTTAGGCGAGGCCGCCAAATGCGGTCGCGACATCCTCTTTGACCAGAATTACAAGCACAACCTTGTCGTCAGAAAGACCTTGGAAACCATTCTCAATAGCTATCAAGGCGATAGGGAATGTGATGGTTTCCAAAAGTTTACGGTCTATGCCAAGCGGGTGTTCTTCAGCAACGGCATCCATCATCATTACGCCGAGGACAAGTTCTTCCCCGAAGTGTCGGAAGCCTACTTTGCCGAATTGGTGAAAGGCTGCGATGCGAGCCAGTTGCCTATTAATAAAGGTGTAACGGTGGAGCAGTTCCTCGATTTTTTGCTGCCAATCATTTTCGACCCGACGGTGGCTCCCGTGCGTCGCAGCAGCGACGACGACATCATCCGTAATTCGGCGGTCAACTTCTACGAGGGCGACCTGACCAAGGCCGAGGTGGAGGCTTTCTATGCGGCGCAACACGTTGAAGGCGACGCAAAGCCGGTTTCCTACGGGCTTAATTCGCGCCTCGTGAAGGAAAACGGACGCATCTATGAAAAGGTCTACAAGGCCGACGGGCTGTATGGCGAGGCCATCCAGGCCATCATCGGCTGGTTGGAAAAAGCCAACGAAGTGGCCGAAAACGACGCGCAACGCCGTTATACCCAACTGCTTGTCGACTATTACCGCACCGGCGACCTCAAGACTTGGGACGCCTACAACATCGCGTGGGTGCAGGACAACGCCTCGCACATCGACTTCGTGAACGGCTTCGTTGAGGACTACGGCGACCCGATGGGCATGAAAGCCACTTGGGAGAGCGTGGTCGACTTCAAGGACTTGGAGGCGACGCGCCGTTCCAACATCATCAGCGAAAACGCGCAGTGGTTCGAGGACCATTCGCCCGTCGACCCGCGTTTCAAGAAAGAGGAATGCCGTGGCGTGTCGGCCAAGAGCATCATCGTCACCACGCTTGGCGGCGACTGTTTCCCCGCGCCGCCCATTGGCATCAACCTACCCAACGCCGACTGGATCCGCAAGGACTTCGGCTCCAAGTCGGTGACCATCACCAACTTGATGGAAGCCTACGACCGCGCCGCCGACGAAAGCCCCAAGAGCGGCCTGAAAGAGTTTGCCTATTCGGAGGAAGAGGTGGCACTATGCAAGAAATACGGCCCCGATGCCTCGGTGGTGCATACCAACCTGCACGAGTGCTTGGGTCACGGCTCGGGCAAACTGCTGCCGACCACTTCGCCCAACGCCTTGAAAGAGTTCAGCTCGACGCTCGAAGAAGCACGCGCCGACCTCTTCGGGCTTTATTACATCGCCGACCCGAAAATGGTGGAATTGGGTGTCATGCCTGACCATGAGGCATTTAAGGCCGAGTATTGCAGCTACATCCGTAACGGCCTGATGACGCAATTGGCGCGTGTCGAGTTGGGCAAGGACGTCACCGAGGCCCACATGCAGAACCGCAAACTGATTGCCGAGTGGTGCTACGAACATGGGCGACACAACAATGTGATAGAAAAGAAGATGCGCGACGGCAAGACCTATTTCGTTGTCAACGACTTTGAGGCCTTGCGCCATCTGTTCGGCGAGCTGTTGGCCGAGGTGCAGCGCATCAAGAGCGAGGGCAACTATGCGGCGGGCAAGGCTTTGGTGGAACGCTATGCCGTAAAGGTCGACCAGGACTTGCACAAGGAGATTAAGGAACGCTACAACGCCTTGGGACTCAAGCCTTACGGCGGTTTCATCAACCCTGAGATTGTGCCCGTGGTTGAGAACGGCCAAGTCGTTGATTATCGCGTCGATTATCCCACGAATTTTCTGGAGCAACATCTCGACTACGGAAAGAACTATTCCTTTTTGAAAGATTTTTGAACGATTTCTTGCGAAGCAATCCCATAAAAGGCTTATTTTTGCGGAAATTATCCGATCATGAAGAAAGTACATTTCATCGCCATAGGCGGCAGCGCCATGCACAACTTGGCCATCGCCTTGCACCGCAAGGGTTATGAAGTCACAGGTTCCGACGACGAGATCTTTGAGCCGTCGAAGTCGCGTTTGGCCAATGAGGGCATCCTGCCTCCGCAATGGGGCTGGTATCCCGAAAAGCTCGACAACACTTACGATGCCGTCATCCTCGGAATGCACGCCCGCATCGACAACCCCGAACTCATTCGCGCCCAAGAGCTTGGCCTGAAGGTGTATTCCTATCCCGAATACCTTTACGAGCAAAGCAAGGACAAGACACGCATCGTCGTCGGCGGCAGCCACGGCAAGACGACCATCACCTCCATGATTCTGCACGTGTTGCAACGCGTTGGCATCGAGACGGATTTCATGGTCGGGGCGCAATTGGAGGGTTTCGACGTGATGGTGCGCCTTTCGGAAACGGCAAGATACATGGTCATGGAAGGCGACGAATACCTCACTTCGCCCATCGACCGCGTGCCCAAGTTCCATCACTATCATCCTCATATCGCGGTGATTAGCGGCATCGGCTGGGACCATGTCAACGTATTCCCGACCTTCGACAACTACTTGGAGCAGTTCCGCATCTTTGTCCGTACCATCGAGGAAGGTGGATGCTTGATTTATGATCAAACCGACATTGAGGCCGAGAAGATCGCCCAAGGCGCACAGTGCCAGACCTTTGGCTATGGTGTGCATCCCTTCGAGAGCACCAGCATCAAAACGACTTTGCTCTTGCCCGACGGCAGTAGGAGGGAAGTGGGTGTGTTTGGCAGCCATAATATGAAGAACATCAACGCGGCGCGTTTGGTGTGCCGTCAGTTGGGCGTGACCGACGAGCAGTTCTACGAAGCCATCGCCTCCTTCAAAGGTGCCGCGCGTCGTTTGGAACTATTGTTTGAGAGTGGCGACAACCTCGTCTTCCGCGACTTCGCCCATGCGCCTTCCAAGGTGAACGCCAGCGTGAAGGCATTGCGTGAGCAATTCCCTGAAAAACATCTGATTGCGGTTTTTGAGCTGCACACCTACAGCAGCCTCAGCGAGGTCTTCATCGACCATTATCGCGACGCCCTGAAACTTGCCGACACCGCCATCGTCTTCTACGACCCGCACGCCGTGGCCATCAAAAAATTGGAGCTGATGCCCGACGAAAGGATTGTCAAAGGCTTCGGGCGCGATGATCTGAAAGTGGTCCACAACAAGGCCGAGTTGGTCGGCTTGTTGCAAATAGGCCAAAGGAAGAATGTCGTCGGGGCGTTCATGAGTAGTGGCGACTTCAACGGCCTTACCACGGAAGACTTAAGGCAACTGTTTGAAAACCAATAAAAAAAGTGACGCGCAAATGTCGCGTCACTTTTTTTGATGTTATCCTTGAGTGGACTTATTTGTCCAAGGTCATCAAGAACTCTTCGTTGTTGACGGTCTTGGCGATGCGGTCTTTCAGGAACTCCATGGCCTCCACAGGGGTCATGTCGGAGAAGTGGTTGCGCAGTGCCCACACGCGGGCCAAGGTCCTTTCGTCGACCAAAAGGTCGTCGCGGCGTGTACCCGAAGCCACGATGTCGATGCTCGGGAAGATGCGCTTGTTCGACAGACGACGGTCGAGTTGCAGCTCCATGTTGCCGGTGCCCTTGAATTCCTCGAAGATCACTTCGTCCATCCTCGAACCCGTGTCGATGAGGGCCGTGGCCAAGATGGTGAGCGAGCCGCCGTTCTCAATCTTGCGGGCTGCGCCGAAGAAACGCTTGGGTTTCTGCAAGGCGTTGGCTTCTACGCCGCCGGTGAGCACCTTGCCCGATGCAGGCGAGACGGTGTTGTAGGCGCGGGCCAAACGGGTGATGGAGTCCAAGAGGATGACCACGTCGTGGCCGCATTCGGTGAGGCGTTTGGCCTTTTCGAGGACGATGTTGGCGATCTGCACATGCTTCGAGGCAGGCTCGTCGAAGGTGGAGGCGATGACTTCGGCCTTCACGCTGCGCTGCATGTCGGTGACCTCCTCGGGACGCTCGTCGATGAGCAGCACGATGAGGTAGGCCTCGGGATGGTTGGCGGCGATGGCGTTGGCCACCTCCTTGAGCAACACGGTTTTACCAGTCTTGGGCTGAGCCACTATCAAGCCGCGCTGGCCCTTGCCGATGGGGGCGAAGAGGTCCATGATGCGGGTCGAGAGGGTGCTGCCTTGATGCCCCGTGATGTTGAACTTCTCGTTGGGGAAGAGCGGCGTGAGGTAGTCGAAGGGGATGCGGTCGCGCACCTCTTCGGGCTTCCTGCCGTTGATGAGGTCGACCTTCACCAAGGGGAAGAACTTCTCGTTGGCCTTGGGCGGACGGATGACACCGAGTATGGTGTCGCCGGTCTTGAGGCCCATCAGCTTGACTTGCGACTGCGACACATAGACGTCGTCGGGCGAAGGCAGGTAGTTGTAGTCCGACGAGCGCAGGAAACCAAATCCTTCGGGCATGATCTCCAACACGCCTTCGGCACGCACGCTGCTGTCGAACTGGTTCAGCAGGTCGTCGCGGCGCGGACGCAGTTCCTGACGCTCGGCCTTTGGCGTGCGAGGCTCGTCGGCTTCGCGGCTTTCCTCGACGGGCTTCTCCTCGTAGGAAGCGACATTTTCCTTAGGCTCGCCGTTGTTTTCATGGAGACGTTTGCGTTTCTGCTTGAAGTTTTCGCGTTTCTCGCGGAAGCTCTCGCGCTTCTCTTCAAAGCTCTCTCGCTTCTCGGCGATGGGCTTCGGCTCGGCAGGCGTTTCCGCCTCGATGTCCTTGACGGCTTCCACCGGTTGGGGCGTTTCGGCCTCTTCGGGCTTGGCGGCAGGCGTTTCCACCGGCTCGGCAGGCTCGTTCTTGCGCCATTCGTCGTTGTTGCTTTCGGCGTTCTTGCCGATGCGCGGACGACGGCCACGTTTGGCTTGAGGCTCGCTGTTCTGGTTCGGCTCTTCGGTCTCGGCGACAGGCGCAACCGTTTCTTTCACAGGCTTTTGAGGCTTCTCTTTCTCTTTCGGTGTTTCGGTCACGGGTTCGGCCTGCGGTTCGGGATTGTCGTTTTTCTGGGTCTTCTGTTTCTTGTTTTTTTGTTTTGGCGTTGCCTTCTTGATGTCGGGATGGTCCACTTGGTGGTCAATGATGTCGTAGATGAGTTGCGTGCGGTCGCGGTTCTCATCGTCGATGCCCATCTCCGTTGCAATCAGCTTGAGGTCGTCTAACGACTTCTCATTCAGTTCAAAGATGTTGTACATAAATAAATAGGTGTGAAATTCCTGATGGAATATGAATGATGATACAATATTTCGGTTGGAATACTTAGGGCGAAGCCAAGACATGGCCTTCGGTAAGCGGTTGCAAAGGTAGGACTTTTTTTTTGATTGGCAATTTTTTCGTGAAAAAAATCGTAATTTTGCGCCGCATTAACCTAAAAACGAATTGTTATGTCACAAAGATTGCAATCCATCTTCTTTTTCCTTTCGGCGGTGCTTTTCGCCTTGTTGTTCTTCATCCCTTTGGCGACCTATTACGGTGAGACCAACATCTTACAGTTCAATGTCTTCGGTGTCGGTTCGCAGGTGCCCGACGGCGAGGTGCCGTTCAAGACCATGTTCAGCCTGCCCGTGCTTATCCTGACCATCACGGCGGTGCTTTTGGGTGCCTACCTCTCGATGGGCTTGTTCCGTGCCGTCAAGTTGTCGCAGTTTGTGAAGCTGCACAAGATTGCGCGTATTGACATCATTGTCATTGTGGCTTGGATCGCCGTTGTTTTCGCCTACTACATCCGCGTGGTGGGGAAACCCATCGGTGTCGCCCCGACTTTCAAGGTGGGTGCGTTCTTGCCTTTGGCCGCCTTGTTGTTGGTGATCGCTGCCGCTTCGGGCCTGAAGAAAGACATCAAGAAGGTGCGTTCCACCGACCGCATCCGTTGAGCGCAGGCCGAAACCGCGAAAAACAAAGGCCGACTTCCGTTGGGGAGCCGGCCTTTTCCGTTTCAGAAGAGCCTGTGTCGGTCGAGTTCGAAGATCTCCATGTCCTTGAACTGCTTCCCGTCAATCGCCATCCGGATGAAGGTGATCTGCTTGTGGAAGCCGCTGTTGCCCGCCGCCCCGGGGTTGATGTGGAGCAGATTGAGCTTTTTGTCGTACATCACCTTTAATATATGCGAGTGGCCGCAGATGTACAGGTCGGGCTTTTTCTTTTCCAGAATGTGTTTTACTTCGGGCATGTAGTGGCCAGGGTAGCCGCCGATGTGGGTCATGTAGACATCGACGTCTTCCACATGGAAATACTGGTCTTCGGGATATTGCAGGCGAACGTCGTGGTCGTCGATGTTGCCGTGTACGGCCCTCAGCGGCTTGAATGCGGCCAAGGCCTTGGCGGTCGCGATGTCGCCGATGTCGCCCGCATGCCATAGCTCGTCGACGTCCTTGAAGAAATCGAAGAGCTGCGGGATGAGGGTGCAGTGTGTGTCCGACAAAATCCCGACTTTCAGCATTTTACTTCAGGTTGAACATGAGTCCGACGGCCAAGACTTCCTTGAACTGCACCTTCGAGCCTTCGATTTTGAGGCCGGCCTCGTCGTAGAAGGGGATGTCGTAGTCGTAGATGAGGTGCGTGGCGATGTTGGCGTTGAGCCAGTCGTTCACCTTCAGCACGAGCATGTTCTGCCAGTCGACGTCGATGCGCTCGGGATGGTTGAGGTAGTTGGAGAAGAGCTCCAGCTTCGAGTTGAAGTCGATGTTTTTGGCAAGGGGATACTGGAACTTGGCCACGGCACGGGCGCCAAACTCGTAGCGCACCTTGGCGTTCTTGGCATGTTGTGTGGTGTCGTTGGCATCGAGTGCATTGACGCCGAAGGCTCCGATGGAGGCCAGGTAGTCGTCGTTGACGATGGTCACGCGGCCCGTGAGGGGCGAGAAGTATAGCGAGAAGTAGGTGTTAGGCACCCATTCGATACCTAAACCCAAGGAAATGTAGGCGGGAGCGAGGAATTTGGAGATGTATTGCGTCGAATCGGTCGCATAGTCATAGCCGTTGGCGAACTGCGATCGGAACGCCAATTCGGCGGCATAGTTGAGGTGCTCTGTGGCTTTCAGTCCAGCCAGCGAGGTGAACTCAATCTTGTCGTCGGTCTTGATGGGCTTGTGCTTGAAGTCGAAATAGCTGTAGCCCAAGGCGGTGTTGAGGGTGTTGTCCCACTTGAAGTTGCCTTTCAAGTAGTGGATTTCGTAGTTGACGATACCTTGCCAGTTGACGGCATTTTGTCCGCCAGCCGCCCAATTGGTGTAGGAGCTTTGTCCGAAATTGAGGCCGATGTTGCCCTTGTGGGTCCAGCCTTGAGGTTGTTCGTCTTGCGCGAACGAAATGGTGGCAAATGCTATTGCCAATGCGGTAAATAAAACTTTTTTCATTTGATATGGATTTAAGGATTTAAAATTCAAGATTTAAAGATTTAAAGATTTAAAGATTTAAAGATTTAAAATTCAAGATTCAAGATTCATTATTCATCATTCTGCATTCCTACCTCCTACCTCTTACCTCCCAACTGAAAACTGCCAACTGAAAACTGCCAACTGAAAACTGCCAACTGAAAACT
>FLNV01000262.1_pt1 | contig 17021 bp, 14 predicted proteins | sample 1140351 | NCBI WGS metagenome assembly FLNV01 (sample SAMEA3878207, study PRJEB12797) | bioreactor metagenome | biome: Moose rumen | place: Sweden | collected 2011-10 | reverse complement strand
CTGCCGTCAGCCTGTCAGCTCGCCCCCACCTCCTACAGCGGAAGCGGCTACACACGCGGACACCTCTGCGCATCGGCCGACCGTCTCTACTCCACCCAGGCCAACATGCAGACCTTCTACATGAGCAACATGTCGCCACAGCTCTACAACTTCAACAGCTACTACTGGGCTGAGCTCGAACTGCTCATCCGAAACTGGAGCAAGTCGTCCACATTCAGGAAGCTCTACGTCTGCAAAGGCGGAACCATCAAGGAGGGCCAGCGATTCCAGGGAAAAGGCTATTTCGAGACTACCAACGTGAGAGGAGACGCCGTGAAAGTGGCCGTACCCAAGTATTACTTCATGGCCATACTCGCAGAGACAAAGAACGGCACCTACCAGTCCATCGGATTCCTCCTCGAGCAGCACGGCAGCTATGCGGCATCCTACCCTTCCATGCAGCAGATGAAGCAACACGCCATGTCCATCGACGAACTGGAGAAATTCACAGAGATCGACTTCTTCTGCAACCTCACCGACAAGCTGGAGGACAACGTGGAGAAAGGCTACAACCCCGACGCATGGTCGTGGAACTAAAAAGATTTACGATTTATTTTGTCATTTTGCAATTTCATTGTTGCTTAATTTGACGAGAATATCATCAGCTAACGAAACAATGTCAACAAAGAAAACGGATTTCCGCAACGTGAAGTCCAACAACAAGAAAGGGCCGAAGACGACAGCCAAGGCAGTGCATACAGCGTCTTCGTCTTCAAAAAACAAAGGAGGCGAGAAGAAGCCATTCTTCACGTTCAGCCCGAAGATGGAAAAGTTCATTCCATGGGTTTGCTTCCTGCTGTTCGCAGTGGTGGCATTTGTCTACCTGGCCGTGCTGAACAGCGAGTACCTCTACGGATGCCAGGAGCATTCCATCTGGCAGAACAACCAGGAGTTTTTTGACGACCACATGCGCGTGGTGGGCGGTTTCAGCCAGTGGCTGGGATGCTATCTCACCCAGTATTTCTATTATCCCTGGGCAGGCACGCTCATCCTCATCGCCCTGTGGGCACTCATCTATCTGCTCACACTGAAAGTGTTCCGCATCAGCAACCGCTGGAGCGCCGTCGCACTGGCACCCGTGGTGTTGCTGCTATGCTCCGAGATCAACCTGGGCTACTGGCTCTACTACATCAAACTCCCCGGCTACTGGTTCACCTACACCGTGGCCATCCTCATCATGCTCCTGGGCATGTACATCTGCAACCTCTATAAGGGCTACATACGTGCCGTCCTGATCGGACTGTATGTCGTAGGGCTGTACCCCGTCATCGGATTCTGGAGCCTCTGCGGGGCCGGATACATGGCACTGCAGCAACTCATCGGAGCGGAAGAGGGAAAACAGACAAACTGGAAAGATGTCAGCCGCTATCTGGCCGTCGTCATTGCAGTGGCGGCCATCATCATCGTGCCGAAGATGTACTACCAGCACTATACGGCCGCACGGGTGGAGGACATCTACACCGCACTGCTCCCCATCTTCCAGAACGACAAATATATCGAAGGAGCCAAGCGGACATTGTTCATCGTCATCGCATTGGTGCCGCTGGCCTATATCCTGCCGGTAAGCCTTTCCGTCAGCACGAACAATCACAAGGCTTGGAGCGCAGGCAAATCACCGGTGTTCGCAACCGTCGCCACCATCATCCTGCTTGCCGGATATTATTACCTGATCACCTACAACCACTTCGACGACAAGAACTTCCAGACAGAGCTGAAGATGTACCGCAAGCTCGCCGACTGCGACTGGGAAGGGGCACTCGAAGCCAGCCGAGAGTCGCAGGGACCCCACACCCGCCAGATGATCATGGGGCAGAACATCGCACTCTTCCACCTCGGCAACATCGGAAACACCATGTTCAAATACGACAACCGCACCATCCAGCCGACCGTGTGGACCTACAAGAAGACCGAGGAGAAGAAAAAATATGACGACGAGAAATACAAGGACAAGGATCCGAAGGACATCCTCGGAAACCTGGAGCGCGACTCCATCCACGTGAACCTCTGCAACACCTGCGGACCACTCTACTACTTCTATTACGGAAAGACCAATTTCTCCACCCGATGGTGCATCGAAAACGGTGTGGAATACGGATTCCGCGTGGACGACTACAAGAACCTCATACGATGCGCCATGATGGCAGGAGAGGACAACGTGGCGGCAAAATATATCGACATCCTCCGCTCCACCACCTTCCACAAGGAATGGGCAGAGAAGCGGCTGGAGCTGCTGCGCAACCGCAAAGCCTACGAGGCCACGGAAGAGTACAAATGCGTCAGGCCCATGTACGACGCGTTCAAAAATGCGCTCGACGGCGACCAGGGACTCGTGGAGGTATACCTCATCAGCTACTTCTGCCACATGAACCTCAGCGACCCGAAATTCCAGGAGGCATGCCTGGCTTTCGCCCTCATCCAGAAGGACATCAGCCTCTTCTGGCCACGCTTCTTCAAATATGCAGACCTGCACGAGAAGGAAGCCATGCCCATCCACTATCAGGAGGCAGCCTACCTCTTCGGAGACCTGGAGAAGAAAGTGGACATCAGCCATATGCCGTTCGACAAAAACCTGATTGTCAACCGCTACGCCAGCTTCAAGAACGTGACCGGACGGTTGCTGCAGCAGTATAGCGGCATGTACAAGAACGACGCGCTCAACCGGAAAGTGGGTGAGGAATGCTTCGCACAGTTCGGCGACACCTACTGGTGGTTCTACTACTTCTCAAGAGGAGTACACACGTATTGATATTTACGATTTTACGATTTACGATTTATTTAGGCATTTGATTATTTTTGAGATTTATCAGCATATAAAGCAATGAAAAAATTAATGACAATCATATTCGGCGTTGGCATGATGTGCCTGACGATGACGGGGTGCAAGAACAAGCATCCGGAGGTGCCGGCCAATGCCACGGTATCGAAGAAAGAGCCCAACATCTTCCCGGACTACAAGGACGTGGTTGTACCCCCTAACATCGCACCACTGAACTTCAAGGTGACCGACCACTGCGACGAGGTGGTGGCACGGCTGACCTACGGCGGAGAAAACCAGCAGACTTACGGCGACGGCAATAAAGTGCAGATTCCGGAGGACGAATGGAAGGAAATCCTCACCTCAAGCAAGGGGAAGGACATCAAGGTTGAGATATTCGCCAGCGACAAAGGGGCATGGACGGCATTCAAGGCCTTCAACATCAGCGTGGCGCAGGAGGAAATCGACCCCTACATCTCCTACCGTCTGATTAACCCCTCCTACGTGGCATACGAGGAGCTGCGCATCTGCGAGCGCAACATCACCAACTTCGACGAGCAGGACATCTACAACAACATGATCATTTCCAAGGAGGACGAGGGACAGTGCATCAACTGCCATTCCTACCAGAACTACAAGACTGACAACATGCAGTTCCACATGCGCCAGGCACACGGCGGAACCATGCTCGTCTACAAAGGCAAAGCCAGGAAAATCAACCTCAAGACCGACGAGACCATCAGTGCCGGAGTTTACCCCGCATGGCACCCCACCCTGCCACTCATCGCTTACTCAACGAACAGCACCGGTCAGTCCTTCCACACCAAGGAGCGTGCAAAAATCGAAGTGCAGGACGCGGCCAGCGACCTCATCCTCTATGACATCGAGGACAACACGGTGTCGAATATCGAGAACGACAGCACCGAGTTCGAGGTATTCCCATGGTGGTCGCCGGAGGGAGACACCCTCTACTTCTGCTCAGCCCACTTCGAGTTCAACGACACGGCCAAGGTGGTGACAGAGTCCAAGTCAGAGGATGTCTATGGCAACAAGACCGACAAGAAGGACGACAAGCTGGCACGCCACCAGAGCCAGATCATCGAGCGCTACATGGATATCAAATACAACGTCTACCGGAAACCTTTCGACCGCAAGACGAAGACCTTCGGACCGAAGGAGCTGGTGTTCGACGCTGCGGCCCAGAACAAGAGCGCAACCATCCCGCGTGTAAGCCCGGACGGACGCTATGTGCTCTACGGACTGGGCAACTTCGGCGTGTTCCATATCTGGCACCCCGACGCAGACCTCTACGTGACCGACCTGCGAACCATGGAGAGCCGTCCGCTCAAGGAAGCCAACAGCATGCAAGCCGACAGCTATCACTCATGGTCGAGCAACGGACGATGGATACTCTTCGCATCAAGGAGAGACGACGGCAACTACAGCCGGCTCTACATCTCCTACTTCGACAAGGACGGCAACGCCCACAAGCCCTTTGAGCTGCCACAGGAAGACCCGGACTACTACCGCTACCAGCTGAAGTCGTACAACGTGCCGGAATTCATGGTGGAACCGGTCAAGATCAGTGCACAGGAGTTCCGCGACATCGCGATGAACGATGCAGAGAACGTGAAATTCAAGCAGACGAAAGGACAGCCTGCCTCCGACGGCACCACCGGCGCCTCCCCACAGGCAAAAGGGAAGAACGCAGAGGGCACGCCCGAAGCCTCTTCCAAACCGAAAGAAAGCAAATAACACAAACAGACCAATTATAAGAAAATGAAAACGTCAAGAGGATTAGTATTCGCAGCCCTGGCTGCCTGCTCACTGATGGCATACGGCCAAGGCACCGTGGATGACTACAAACGCGCCTACAGCATACGGGGCAAATACTCCGGAAAGATGCTGCACGGCGACGTGAAGGCCCAAGCCCTGGGAAAGACCCACAAGTTCTGGTACACAGAAACCGGAAGCGACGGCACCACATATAAACTGGTGGACTGCGACAAGCTCACCATCACCCCGCTCTTCGACAGCGAGAAGCTCAGCCAGCAGCTGACAGAGAAAAGCGGGAAGCAGGTATATGCCAACCGTCTGCCACTGGGCAACGCACGCGTGTGGGCCGCTGACGAGCAGGACTGGGGCAGAGGCCGCGACCGGAACAGGGAGAACGACGAGAAAGAAGAGCAGACAGACAAGCAGGAGAAGCACGACCGGCTGCTCTTCGAATATGACGGCAAGCGGTGGAGCTACGACCTTCAGACCGAGCAGCTGAGCGACGGTGAGACCATCCACCAGCATCAGGGCAGGCAACGCCACTGGATGGAGGTGCCCGACGAGAAAGACGGCAGGCAACGCAGTCCGAAAGGCGACATCGAGATCTTCCACAAGGACAACAACCTGTGGGTGAAGTCCACAAGCGGAGAGGACGAGGGGCATGCACTCACCACCAACGGAGACTCCACCTACTACTACTCATCCTACGGACGCTTCTCCGAGGACGGCAAATACTATGCCACTGTGCGCATCAAGCCAGCACCCAAACGCTACGTCTACTACGTGGAGTCATCACCCAGAGACCAGCTCCAGCCAAAACTCCACAAGCAGGAATACGCCAAGCCAGGCGACTCGCTCAACTACCGCGTGCCGGTGGTGGTGGAGGTGGCAACAGGAAAGGTGACGGAGCCAAGCACCGACCTCTTCAAGAGCCAGTACTACGTGGAAGCACCCAGATGGGAGAAGGACAACCGGCATCTCACCTTTGAGTTCAACGAGCGAGGACACCACACCTACCGAATTCTTGAGCTCAACGCAGAGACAGGCAACGTGCGAACCATCATCGAAGAGAAGAACGACAAATACGTGAACTACTCAAGGCAGTACCGCCACGACTTCGAGAACGGAAAATACATCCTCTGGACCAGCGAACGTGACAACTACAACCACATCTACCTCTACGACAAGCAGAAAGGTGAGCTTATCCGCCAGATTACGAAAGGGGACTACTACGTACGCTCCATCGACTTTATCGACGAGAAAAAAGGACTCATCTACTTCTCCGCCAACGGACATACGGGCCTGCGACAGTCCGACACGCAGAAAGACTTCCAGTTCGCCGGCACCAATGCCACGGAGGAAGACCCCTACCTCATCCACCACTACCGCATCGGAATCGACGGAAAAGGACTTATCTGCCTCAATCCGGAGGAGGGCAACCACAGCGTCCGCTACACCGACGACAAGAAATTCATGATCGACACCTACTCCACCGTGCTCAACCCTCCGGTGACCGTGCTACGACGCACGTCAGACGGTAAAGTCGTCAAGGAGTTGGAGAAGGCGGACATCACCAAGCTGGAACAGAACGGATGGGACCGCCCGGAGGTCTTCGTCGCAAAGGGACGTGACGGCAAGACCGACATGTGGGGACTGATCCAACGCCCGTCGAATTTCGACCCGTCAAAGAAATACCCTGTCATCGAGTACATCTACTCAGGGCCGGGCGACCAGTACGTGCCCAAGTCCTTCACTCCATGGCTCTGGAACCTCGCCGACCTCTCCGAGCTCGGATTCATCGTCGTTCAGCTTGACGCCATGTCAACGTCGTTCCGAAGCCGTGAGTTCGAGGAGGTGTGCTACAAGAATCTGAAAGACTCAGGATTCCCCGACCGCATCGCATGGATCAAGGCAGCCTGCGAGAAATACCCCTATATGGACGTCGACCGTGTGGGCATCTACGGATGCTCCGCAGGCGGACAGGAGGCACTCACCGCCGTGCTGCACCACGGCGACTTCTACAAGGCAGCATACGCAGCCTGCGGATGCCACGACAACCGTATGGACAAAATTTGGTGGAACGAGCAGTGGATGAGCTATCCGATTGACGAAAGCTATATCGCATCTTCCAATGTGGAGAACGCCGCAAAGCTGGAGCGGCCCCTCATGCTCGTAGTCGGAGAGCTAGACGACAACGTGGACCCGGCATCCACCATGCAGGTGGTCAACGCGCTCCAGAAGGCAGGAAAAGACTTCGAGCTCGTCGTCATTCCGGGTGCCCACCACACCATGGGCGAAACCTTCGGAGAGCACAAGCGCTACGACTTCTTCGTCAGAAACCTCCTCAACGTGAATCCCCCAAAATGGAGCGAAATTAAATGAGTCTTTGAAATTTATTGACATGATTTTCGGCTGCGCTCAACAAAGTCCAAGCAAGCTTGGCTTTGTATTCGCTTGCACGAAAATTGAGGTTTGAGGTTTGAAATTTAGCCATCCGACCCTATAAGCATTGAATATCTAGAACATCTAGAGCATCTAGAACATCTAGAATATCTAGAAAGAAAAGAAGAAAGAATCATGCCATCCAACAAGACTATAGACCGCACAAAGGAATTAGGCACCAAAGACGTGGGCAAGCTGCTGATGCAGTATGCGTTGCCTGCCGTAGTTGCGATGACGGCCTCATCGCTCTACAACATCGTGGACCGTATCTTCATCGGTCATATCGGAACCAACACCAACGAAGGAGCACTGGCACTCTCAGGACTGGCCGTCACCTTCCCCATCATGAACCTCAGCGCCGCATTCGGAGCCATGGTGGGTGTGGGAGGAAGCACCTACATGTCGGTGAAACTCGGACAGAAAGACAACCAGGCAGCTGAGCATACGCTCGGCAACGTCGTCACACTCAACATCATCGTAGGATTGCTACTCGCCGTTTTCGGAATTATTTACATCGACCAGCTTCTATATTTCTTCGGAGCAAGCGAGAACACCGTGGGTTATGCCCGTGAATATATGTTCATCATCCTGCTGGGCAATGTCGTCACACACCTCTACCTCGGCCTGAACGCAACACTCCGGAGCACCGGACACCCTCGAACTGCCATGACGGCGACCATCAGCACCGTCATCGTCAACTCCATCCTCGATCCACTCTTCATCTTCACCTTCGACATGGGCATCCGAGGTGCTGCCATCGCAACCATCCTGGCGCAGGTCTTCGCCCTGGCATTCGTTTGGAAAGTGATGAGCAACAAGAACGACCTCATCCACCTCCACCGGGGCATATACGGACTGAAGAGCAGAATCGTGAAGAACATCCTGAAAATCGGGCTCTCCCCCTTCTGCATGCAGCTCTGTGCCTGCATGGTGGTCATCCTCATCAACAAAGGACTGTCAACCCACGGAGGCGACATCGCCATCGCGGCCTACGGAATCATCAACGGCATCACTTTCCTGTTCCTTATGATCGTGATGGGCATCTGCCAGGGAATGCAGCCAATCGCCGGCTACAACTACGGCGCGCAGCTCTACCCACGGGTGATAAAAGTGCTGAAATACTGCATTCTCTACGCCACCATTGTGATGGTTTTCTCATTCATCGTATGCGAGTTCTTCCCCACCCTTCCCATACGCCTCTTCACCGAGGACCCCAAGCTGACGGAGCTCTCCGTAGAGGGTATGCGGCTCATACAGCTGGTGGCACCGCTCATCGGATTCGCCATCGTCGTGGGGCATTTCTTCCAAAGCATCGGAATGGCGAAGACCAGCATCTTCCTGTCGCTCAGCCGCCAGCTCATCTTCCTCATACCATTCCTGCTCGTCTTCCCAGGGCTGTGGGGAACGAAGGGTGTTTGGCTCAGCATCACCGTCTCCGACTTCATCTCCGTCCTCTTCGCCGCCTACGTTCTGTGGCGGTTCCATCACAAAGGCGGCCTGAGAGCGGCCGAGATGCTGGACTGATTCATAAGACATAAGATTAACAACACGATTAAATAACCGCATTAAATAACCAAACATATTTCATTATGGAAGAGAAATCTAAATACGTGATTACCATCGGCCGTGAAATCGGCAGTGGTGGAAAAGCCATCGGCGAGCTGATGGCCAAACAGCTGAACATCCCCATCTACGACCGCAGCCTCATACAGATGGCAGCAGAGGAAAGCGGCATCTCACCGAAGGTGTTCAAGAAAGCAGACGAAGTTCCCCACAAAGGCACATTCTCCTACCTCATGCGAACCCTGGCCTCGCCCTTCGCCTCCTACGGCACGCTCTACCGCAACAGCATGAGCCATGAGTCGCTGTTCAAGTTCCAGTCAGACATCATCCGTGAGAAAGCCGAGACCGAGGACTGCATCATCGTGGGCCGATGCTCCGAGTACATCCTTCGCGACCATCCACGCCATCTCAGCATCTTCATCCGCGCAGACTACGACAAGCGGATCAAGTTCCTGATGGACCGTAACGACATCTCCGCCGACACGGCCAAGGACCTGATTGAGCAGACCGATGCCCTCCGTTCTGACTACCACAACTTCTACAGCGAGAACAACTGGGGAGACAGCCGGTCGTACGACATCTGCATCAACTCATCGCTGCTGGGCATCGAAGGCACGGCCAACCTGCTGCTCGATATTGCCAGAGAGTATCTGAAACTTTAATTAATCAGAACAATGAACGAACTAAAATCTGTTGTAAATCCAGAGATACTCGCTGAAGTTCATGAAAAAATCGGAGTCGTAAGAGACACACCAGTTATTACTGATGCTGATGTGGCATTCTTATATAGAGTTGAAACCAAAAGAGTGAATGAAGCGGTACGTAACAATCCTGAAAAATTTCCGGAAGATTACATGTTTCAACTGTCAAGTGAAGAAGCAGATGTTTTGCGGTCGAAAATTTCGACCACAAAATTATCTAGCAAAAGTAGAGTAATGCCCAAAGCTTTTACGGAAAAAGGGCTTTATATGCTTGCAACAATATTGAAAAGCAAAAGAGCCTTGGACGTAACATTTGCCATTATTGAAACTTTCACAAAAGTAAGAAACATAAAGAGAGAACTCCTTGATTTACACAAAGAGAAAGATAACGAAAAACAAGCAAAAAAAATGAATCACTTTGGCGAGATTCTTTCTGAGATTGTTATGCCAGACTTAGAGACTACTGAAACTGAATCAACTCTTGAAATAAACTTTTTCATTGGAAAAATCAAACACACTGTAAAAAGAATAAAAAAGAAAGACAACAACAAGCAACAATAATAGCTAACAACTAAAAACAAAAATATACCATGGCTACATTTCTTATGATAATCCAACTGCTCATCGTGCTGGGCGCACTTTGGGTAGGCTCGCGCTACGGCAGCCTTGCGCTCGGCGCCATCTCCGGCATCGGACTTGCCATCCTCGTCTTCGGATTCGGTCTGAAACCAGGCAGTCCTCCGACCGACGTCATCTACATCATCATCGCCGCCGTCACCTGCGCCGGCATCATGCAGGCATCCGGAGGTATGGACTGGCTGATTCAGCTGGCCGAGAAACTGCTACGAAAACATCCTGAGCGAATCACCTTCCTCGCTCCGCTTTGCACCTTCTTCCTGACAGTACTCGTTGGAACAGGTCACGTGGTCTATACGCTGATGCCGATCATCTGCGACATCTCCCTGAAGAAAGGCATCCGTCCGGAACGTCCTTGCGCCGTGGCCAGCGTGGCCAGTCAGGTGGGCATCACCTGCTCCCCCATCGCAGCCGCCGTGGTGGCCTTCGTCAGCATATCCGGCGCCAACGGATTCAACATCACAATTCCGCAGGTGCTGATGATCTCCATACCTGCCTGCCTGTGCGGACTGATGGCAGCCGCCACCGCCAGTTACAAGCGTGGACTTGACCTCGACAAAGACCCGGAATTCCAGGCCAAGCTTCAGAACCCGGAGCAGAAAGCCTATATTTACGGTTCCTCAGCCACCACGCTCGACAAAGAAATTCCGAAATCGGCGAAACTGGCTGTATATATCTTCCTCGCGGCACTCGTCGTTATCGTCATCTTCGCTGCGTTCCAAACGCTCCTGCCTCATCATGAGACGCTCAAAGCCGTGAAGGACGCCGCACCCCTTGCGCTGTCCGACGGAGTAAGCCTGACCGCCGACCAGCTGGTAAAGGCGAAAGTGGAGTTGCAGGGCATGACAGAGACCATAGAGAAGCCGCTGGCCATGAACCTAGTCATCCAGATCGTGATGATCACGGCAGCCGCCTTGATGATTATCTTCTGCAAGGCATCCCCCAAGAAGGCCGTGGCAGGTCCGGTCTGGCAGTCGGGCATGGTGGCCGTAGTTGCCATCTACGGAATCGCATGGCTGGCCGACACCTATTTCTCCAACTATATGGACGCCATGCAGCAGGGCCTTGAAAGCATCGTGGCACAGTATCCCTGGAGCATAGCCATCGTATTCTTCCTCGTCTCTGTGCTCATCAACTCACAGGGAGCGGTTGTCGTGGCCATGCTGCCGCTGGCCTATAAGCTCGGCATTCCGGGTCCGGTGCTACTAGGTGTGCTTCCTTCTGTCTACGGCTATTTCTTTATCCCGAACTACCCGTCCGACATCGCCACCGTCAACTTCGACCGTTCCGGCACCACCGTGATCGGCAAATATCTGCTCAACCACTCCTTCATGATGCCGGGACTTGTCAGCGTATGTGTGTCCACCCTCGTGGCATATATTCTCTCTATGATACTCTTCTAATAGCTGAATCGTATCACAACATACATAATTGCATAAAAAAGGTCGCAACTTAGCTTTATTCCAACGTAGTTGCGACCTTTATATTTGCTGAAAATCAGATAAATTAGCGGCGAACCAAATCCACAAAGGAAAAGGGATAGGCATGCCGTTCGTCGGCTGAGTGGTCCTCACGGAAAGTCTCAACCCACTGGGAACGGTCGAATTCCGGGAAGAATGTGTCGGCAGACTCAGAGTTGGCATCAATCTCAGTGAGACAGAGGCGGTCGGCCAGAGGGAGTGCCTGACGATAGACTGATGCACCACCGATGATGAAGACCTCCTTGGCGTCCTCCCTGCCTTGCTCCGCCTGAATGCGGCAGTCCTCCAAAGCCGCCTTCAAAGAAGGAAAAGTGTCGGCCCCGGGGAACTGCAGTTCTGCATTGCGGGAGAGGACAATGTTATGGCGATTGGGCAGAGCACCCTTGGGAAGCGACTCAAAGGTCTTGCGACCCATGATGATGGTGTTGCCCGTCGTCAGTTTCTTGAAGCGTTTGAGGTCATCTGGAAGCCAATAAATAAGCTTGTTGTCTGCACCTATGGCATTGTTGCGGTCGATAGCTACGATGATTGAGATCATGTTTTCAGTTGTCAGTTGTCTGTTATCAGATTTCAGTTGTCAGTTTTTAGTTGTCAGTTTTCAGTTGTCAGTTTTCAGATTTACACGGAGACCGTTGCTTTGATATGGTCGTAAGGATCATAGTTCTCAAGTTTGAAGTCCTCGTACTGGAAATCAAATATATCTTTCACGTCCGGATTGATGGACATGGTTGGCAACTGACGCGGTGTGCGTGTGATTTGCAGCCGGGCCTGCTCGAGGTGGTTGAGATAGAGGTGTGTGTCGCCAGTGGTGTAGACAAAGTCACCCGGTTTGAGGCCCGTCACCTGTGCCACCATCATCAGCAGCAGCGAATAGGATGCGATATTGAACGGAACTCCCAGGAAAGAGTCGGCACTGCGCTGATAGAGAAGCAGGCTGAGTTTTCCGTCCGCCACATAGAACTGGAAGAGTATATGGCATGGAGGCAGGTTCATCTTTCCGAGGTCAGCCACATTCCATGCCGACACAATCATTCGGCGCGAGTCTGGCGTGTGCTTGATTTGGTCAATCACCTGACTGATCTGGTCGATATGCCCGCCGTCATAGTCTGGCCAGCTGCGCCACTGATAGCCGTAGATATGGCCGAGCCCACCGTCAGGGTCCGCCCATTCATTCCAGATGCGCACACCATGCTCCTGCAAGTATTTCACGTTGGTATCGCCCTTCAGGAACCACAACAGTTCATATATGATGGATTTCAGATGGAGCTTCTTCGTGGTGAGCAGCGGGAATCCCTCTTCAAGGTTGAACCGCATTTGGTTTCCGAAAACCGAAATGGTGCCCGTTCCGGTCCGGTCGCTCTTCTCCACGCCCTCGTCCAGGATCCGTTTCAGTAAGTCAATATATTGTTTCACGTCGATAAAAATGAAAAAAGTAATTATACTAAGAAAAAAACGGAGCACTTCGTGAGAGGAGTGCTCCGTAGTGAGTATAGTCTGTTTCAACTAATAGTCAGTCTCTTGCAACTTATTTGCTGAGTAAACAATCTTCAAAGCGTATGCTTTTCTGAGCACCTGCTTCAAGTCGGTGATGAATCCCATAGGCGTCTCATGGTCCACTTTCAGTGATACCGTGAAAAATGGTTTGTCCTTGTCACCGATTTTACCCTGCTCATCAAGGATGTACTGAGTAACGATGTTAGAGAAGTGCTCGTCGTTGGAAAGCAGTTTGTCGTTAATCTGAACGCGGGTTCCTGTACCATCCGTTACGGATGTAGGTTTACCCATGTAGATGAACGATGTAGCTGATTTACGAGCGAGTTTCTCCAGCTGAGTACCCTGCGGCTTGTCAATCTTCACCTTCAACGTCACCTCACGCATGGTAGTTACCATCATGAAGAAGAAGAGGATGGAGAAAATCAAGTCAGGGAGAGATGAGGTGTTCATCTCAGGCATTTCTCTGCCGCCGTCTTTATTAAATCTGCTCATAAATTACAATGCTTTACCGTAACGTTTTGGTTCTGCCTCGGATATCATCATCGGACGAGCCTTACGGATAGCAGCACGCTGCTTCTCAGTGCACTGCTCATAGGTGCATCCGAATTTCTCTTTAGCCAAGGCGTTTCTAACTTCGTTGTATGCCTTTACCAGTGCATCCTGCACCTGGAAATAGACACCATAACTGGTTCCACGGTCTGTCTGAACTGAGATTACGTGCTCAGGTGTCACTCTCACTCTGCCCAGGAGGTCGAAATCTTTCTCTGCCACTTCAGGCAGGTTGGGATCGTTGGCCTCGTTCAGAATAAAGGTCTTTGCCTTCTCTGTGATTTCAGCTACAGACTTGATATAATCCTCATTCGTCAACGTGGCAATCATGATGTAGTTGTCCTTGTTGATACGGATGTTGAGGATGTTTCTCTCTTTGACCTTCTTCTCGTTCTGCTGGTTTTCGTCTTCTGGCGGACGAGGGAGTGTACGAGCCAATCCCTGGTCTGTGTCCATAGATGTAGTGATAAGGAAGAAGATGAGGAGGATGAAAGAGATATCGGCCGTTGAACTAGAGTTCAATCCTGGTACTTTTCTTTTCTTTCCCATAGCCCCTCCTTTTATTTACGTTTCACAAGACTCCAGATGATTGCGGCGATAGCAATTACAGAGAGGATGATAACAGAAACGATAGATGCGTCAGAGATGACAATCTCGCTTGAATGCATGAAAGGTTCCGGTGAGTCCTCAGGTGTGTTCCACTGTTTACCGTTGATGATGAGTGTGTCCTGACGGTTAGCGAAACCGATGATGGCACCGATAACGAGTGTAACGATAGGAAGTCCCCAAGTGTAGAAGAGAGATTTTTCCACACCGTGCTGTCTGATGTACATGATGTAAGCTACAATCATGCCCACGAATGCCACAACGGACAGGATGAGCGACCAGACAATCACCACGTCGGTGAGGGCAGGTGCGTTCTTAGTCGGGTCAGCCTCGTATTCATTTCCAAATCCGATGATGAAGAAAAGTACGAAAATCAACGCTGACACACCGAATAGCCCGTAAAGCAAATATTTACTAATTTTTTCAATATCCATTTAATGTTCTCCTTTTTTAATAAGGTTAATAAATACGCTTCTAGAAATACGAGCTTTCTGCTTACTTGCGAGCCTTCTTAGCGTTGTACTTGTAAGTGGTGTCGAGCAGGTCGATTGATGCATTCTCCATGTCTGCAGTGATACCCTCGATCTTAGAAAGGATGTAGTTGTAGAGGAGCTGGAGAAGAAGTGCAACAACGATACCGAGGATGGTTGTCAAAAGGGCCACCTTCATACCTCCGGCAACGACTGTAGGAGAAATATCACCGGCCTTCTGGATGTCGTCGAATGCCTGCACCATACCAATCACAGTTCCCAAGAATCCGAGAGACGGTGCCATGGCGATGAACAGTGTGATCCAAGAGCATCCCTTCTCAAGGTTAGAAGACTGAACTGCGCCGTAAGCAACGACAGCCTTGTCGATGGAGTCAGCTCCTTCGTCTGCTCTCATCAAGCCCTGATAGTAGAGTGAAGCGATAGGACCGCGAGTGTTGCGTGCGATTTCCTTTGCAGCCTCAACGTCACCCTTGTTCACGAGTGCGTCCTCGATATCTTCCTTCATCTTCTTGGTGTTGACATCAGCAAGCGTCAGATAAACGATACGCTCGATGCAGAATGCAAGACCGAACACGAGAGCGAGGGCAGGAAGTGCCATGAAGCCTGCGGAACCCTCAATGAAGTATCTCTTGATTGTCTTGTAGAAACCGCTCTTTCCTTCTTCCTCAGCGGGAGCAGCAACAGCCTCTTCCTCAGCCAGAGCCTCTTCGTCGTCAACAACAGCAGAGTCAGTGCTTGCAGAGTCAGCCTCTGCAACAGCCTCTTCGCCATCTGCCGGAGCAGCATCAGCTTCAGGAGCAGCAGCAGTCTGGTCGTCGCCAGCAGCAGCCTCTACATTCTCTTCAGGAGCAGCCGCTGCATCATCCTGTGCATAAGCAGCCTGTGTCATTCCAAGAGTAAAAACTCCCATCAATGCAATAATTGCAAATACTTTTTTCATCTTTTGGTTAAAATTTTAAGATTAATAATTATTTGATTTTACTTTCATTAATTAGAATTATGTATTTCATGCCATACTATCAGCGGAGAGACGGGGATTCGAACCCCGGAACCGCTTTGGACGGTTACACGCTTTCCAGGCGTGCCTCTTCAGCCACTCGAGCATCTCTCCAAGCAAAATTCTTAAAATTTCTTGCAAGTTACGACATTTTTTTGACATAACCGCAAAAACTTGAACAAAAATAATAAATTTTTCTTTACGATTTAAATAAGATAGTGTTAAAGTTGCATTTTTTGCTAAAAAAAGTCATTTTTTTTAAAATTTTGGTCAAAAACGGGGTATGCAGATTAAAAAATCAGAATTTAATCAACTTTTCCGAAAATTTTCATCACGTTCGCATTTGTCACCCGTTCCACCTCCTCTTTCGGGCAGTCGTAAACCTGTGAAAGACGTTCCATCGTGTGGACGATGAAGGAGGGTTCATTGCGTTTGCCGCGTTGTGGGACCGGAGCCAGATAAGGGGCGTCGGTCTCCAGCACAATCCTGCCAAGGGGCACCTTCTCGCGGAGCACATCCGGAAGGGTGGATTTCTTGAACGTGAGCACGCCGCCGATGCCGAGCATAAACCGGTCGAACCGGAGCAGCTCCTCAGCCTCACGCACGTCGCCGGCAAAGCAATGGAACACGCCTGACAGCCCTTCGTCGTAGTGTCTGCCGATTATCCGTACGATGTCATCATGCGAGCTGCGTGAATGGATCATCAGTGGAAGTCCGTACCTGACCGCCCACTCCACCTGCCGTTCAAAGACGTCCAGCTGCAGGTCACGGTAGGTGGTGTCCCAATAATAGTCAAGTCCCACCTCTCCTATAGCCACGAACGGATGTTCACCCTGCAGACGTTCCTCCATCTCCTGCATGAAAGCCTCAACGTCGGTCTGCTCCGGATTGGCATCCTCGGGATGCAGGCCTATCATCGGATAGAGGTAGCCGGGATGTTCCTGGCAGAGCCGCTCTATGGGCTGAAGCGTCGAGGCATTGATATTAGGAATGAATATCCGGTCCACACCGACCGAATGGGCCCGAAGGATCACATCCTCACGGTCGTCGTTGAACTCCTCCGCGTCAATATGGGTATGGGTGTCAATCATCTGTCCTGTCTCTTACGATTTACGGTTCATCAGTTTCAGGGCAAAAGCTCTCAAAGGCTCTTTCTTCTCCACATCTACACCCATCTTGTCGAGCGCTGCCATGCCTTCAGCAAAGAGCGACTCAATCTTCTGCTCGCAAATCGTCCGTATGCCACATACATTATATATATAGGTGACTGCGGCTATCTTTTCATGAGGGTCAAAGTCCTTCCGGGCTATCCACTGCATAAGCTGCGACTTGTGCTCCGGGCCTGCTAGCTCCAGCGCTTTGATGAGCATGAACGTCTTCTTGTTTTCGACGATGTCGCCCCCGATGTTCTTGCCGAACACAGCCGGGTCGCCATACACATCGAGCAAATCGTCCTGAAGCTGAAACGCAAGTCCGATTTTCTCTCCGAAC
>FLNV01001079.1_pt1 | contig 17062 bp, 16 predicted proteins | sample 1140351 | NCBI WGS metagenome assembly FLNV01 (sample SAMEA3878207, study PRJEB12797) | bioreactor metagenome | biome: Moose rumen | place: Sweden | collected 2011-10 | reverse complement strand
CGGATATCCCGAAGTGCAGCCTCATCGATGTTATCACCAGTGAATATCATGACCATCTCTGTTCGAGAAATCTTTGGCAACTCGTGTCAAGGCGGAAAATGGGACGTTTTATGAATCTATTAGAGCTTTCAATCTATGTTTCTCCAATAATAATCATGCATACTATGACCAGGAACTCTTTTTTCAACAGGGGGGAGTTTCATATAATCTCCATATCCTTTAGTTAGATATTCATGATAACCACTTAATACTTGAATCGGTTTCCCTTCAAACTTTAAATTTATGACATTTGAAAATAAGTATTTCGGTACTGGTTTTCTATTTATGCTAGAGACAATAGTTAATATACATATAAATTTAGAGTTTTTATCTCCAAAAGATTTACTAATAGTATCGTATTGTTGAATAGCATCATGAATATTTCCTCTGTAAATCAACTTTTTAATTAACAACCATACTTGCTTACTTATGTTAAATCCTGATCGTTTCCAACTATACATAGATGTTCTTTTCTTGATAGTAAACTCCGTAAGTTTTATTAATTGTTGATATAATGGATTATCCATAATGTTGTCTTGTTCAACATAATCTATTGGGAATATATCAATCCATAATCCTGTTGATTCCGTAAACAAGGGCTTGCGCGGAATACAGAGAGTTTTCTTCATCTCACAGATTCTGGACAGAGGTGTAAATATATTCTTTCTTTGAGGACAAAATAACTTATAATCATCATTATCTACCCATAATTCACAGAACCTTTCATAATCATCACGCAACATCATTACATCAATGTCATCATCCCAGGGTATAAATCCTTTATGTCGCACAGCGCCTATGAGACTACCATATGTAAGTGAGTATTTAATATTATGTTTTCTACAAAAAGAGTCTAAGAAGATGAGGATTTCTAATCCAACATCCTGTACCTCTTTCAAATTCATTCTTCTTAAATTATTATTCATGTATTATTGTATTTGATTGTTTTTACTTTTAGAAGAGAAGAAGAATGAAATTGTAAATGTCTTATTTTCCACTCAGAGTTGTTTTTTCGACTGAATAAGCAGATAGAACAACTGCTTATGCAGAGTGGCATTTTCTTCTTCCAGAAAGGCCATCTGACTTCAGAATAAATCGTTTGCACGCTCATCAATCATACCACTTCTTTTCAACGTTACTGTTAAACAGATAGTGTTTCAGACTTACGCTGAGTTCTAATTCGACGTAATCAGTTTCTCATCTCATAACTGATATCGTTGCCAGTTTATGAACTTGTCGTAGTTGTACAATACTCGGAATAGAACTCCTTGAGATCCTTTGCCACGTTACACAACTGGTACAGATCATATACTTCTTGATATTTTACTTGTTCTTCTGGCATAACTAAAAAAAATAAATTGATGCCGCAAAGATAATATCGTTAGTAAATTGTGTTAGGCTGAAAATGAGACGTTTACACGTATACCTAGAATTAAACCCGAGAATGATAGTTATTCTAAATAACTTTGGTCACTAGAGATTTGGAATAATAATTAAATTTCGACGAAATCAATTTCGTTGTAAAAGTCGTTGATAATCTGTATAATGGATTTGGTGGTTGTCTGATGAATATAATGACTTGGACGACCACTTTCTATTGCCTTAATAAAAGAAACTAATTCATAACGGATTCCTTCGCCATCAAGTTGATAAAAATAGCGTCTATTACGATTACTATCCTCGTATCGAAGTTCAAAATAATCCATCTTCCACCATGGGGCAGGGACATATACATACCCTTGTGTCCCACTTATAATCAGTTCTCCTTCACTCTTCACACCCTTGCCAACCTTAATAGAGGCTACTGCATGGTTATACACAAAAGCTATTTTGGTGAAATCATCAAACTTTATTTTTTTATCAATGAATCTACTGGTTATTTGTTTAATTCTATAATCAGATCCTAACAGTTGGAAAATTGGCAATAGAGCTGTTGGCCCCCAGGCGCATATACTGTTCCATTTATACTCTAACTTTTTTAGATCACTATTCTGCAGATCTGTCAAACTGGTGCATATTGTGTCGACTGAAACGATTCGACCGATTTTGCCACCTTTCAGTAACAAAATCAGACGATTGTAAGCCATTCCATATGCCGTCTTGATAGCATCCATAAGTACTAACCCTTTTTCTTGCGCAAGCGAAGATAATTCCTCATACTGTAATGCGCTAAGAACAATAGGTGACTCACAAAGGACGTGCTTCCCTTCTTGCAATGCATTTTTTATATGCTCATAATGTTGTGAAGGATGTGAGGTAATATAGACGGCATCAACTCGCTCTAACAACTCTTCATAGTTTTCCGCCATATGAGCACCACAGTCAGGGCATTCGATGGTAAACTTTTCCTTATCTTTAACATAAATAGCCGTTACTTGCAAACCATTTACAAATCGTGCTTCTCCAACATATTTTTTAACATTGCTATAACGTCCCATTAATCCTAGTCGCACCATATTGCGTTCAGCACGCAATTCAGTACTTGATATACCCTGAGTTCGGTCAAGATACACAACTTTGCAATACTCATTCAGATAGTCAAACTTCCCAACCCAGTCACTACCAATCGCAAAAATATCTACGTTATAGCGTTGAATGTCATCAATTTTCTGACCTTCATACTCTTCTACAATGACTTCATCGGCAAGTCCCGTTTTCTTCACTGCCTCAATGCGATCCATAAGACTTTGTTGCACATTGATCTTACCTCGAGCCTTATCAAAATCCTCGGCGGTTACACCTACTATTAAGTAGTCACCTAATGCCTTAGCACGTTCAAGTAAGCGTTGGTGACCATAATGGAACAGGTCATAAGTTCCATAGGTTATTACTTTTGTCATCTCCTAAAAAATCTTAAATGAAAATTACATAGTTGAAGAGAATGAAATTTCTGTCTCTAATACATATATTTCGTGAAGTATTCCTGATTATTCTAACTTCAAATAATCTCTCCATGGGGTTTCTGTATCGATGACAGCCATCTCATGTCTTGAACCATTCTCTACTGGCACACGCCAATTACCATACTGCTTATCTAAAACTTTTTCATATTCTATAGGACACCGAATAGTCGTATTCTCAAATGGTAAATCCACATAAGTCTTATATAGACTTGCGGCCCACATCAGACTAGGCAAATGGACTCTTGAGGATGTGGCGCCAACCTCTTTCGTTTCACGACTTTCCATTGCACAGGCATTTAAGTATGCCCATTTAATGTCAACAATACTCATTGACTTGCAAACACTTTTATAGTAAGGAATGTACGGTATATATTCATCATTAGCCCTACCCATTTTCCCTTGTTTAAGAGCATCATGACCTCTAATACATTTCCAAAAGAAAAGAATAGACTCTTTCTGAATATTTTTTTCCTGTTCTGAATCAGGAATATTAAATAGTGGAAAGATGTCTATGAAAATACCCTTATCATAATTAGGACCTACATTCTTCTGCTCCCACATAGTATAGCCTGTAGTATCACTTCTACGCAATCTACTTGCACCAACTTCTCCATCCTTCTCCGTTAAGAAACTTTGAAAAAAATATGGGTATTGGCACTCTTTGGGTGCTATTTCTAATAACTTTTTATAGTCTTCCCATGGTAAAAATAAATCTATGTCGTCATCCCATGGAATGAATCCTTTGTGTCTTACTGCTCCTAATAAAGTTCCAGAAGAAGCACAATAACACAAATTATACTTTCTACAAATATCCTTGAATTTTTCCAATAAATCTAATTCAATGTTCCAAACCTTTCTCAATCCTTCATTAATCATTGTCTTATTATCTATTAATTACAATTTTTGTCCAATCACACACCTCAAAAAAACCAATGCGTTTATGAAGTTTTCTCGATTCGTCGGAATAGTAGAAGGAGTATACTTCTTTACCTTCTGAAATTAATTCATTACAAATCTCTCTCCATATTTCAGAAGCATACCCTTTCCTTCTAAACTCTCTTCTTACAAGTAGCTCTGCAACAACAGCAATATTATCAAATTCAGCATTCGTACATGCATGAGCTATTACAACATCTTCATTTTTTATTACAAGATTCCTTGCATATTCTTCTTTGTTCCGTTCTACCAGTTGCTGAGCTAACTCATCATATTTATAAGACTTCCCAATATCCTCATCATCATAAATTAGTCCTACTATCTGGCTAAAGTCATTAGTTTGCGCAGGTTCAGATAGACCTATTGGCTCTTGATCTATTTGTTTGATTTGTGCCACCCAACCATTTGTTACAATTACTTTACTAATTGTGCTTTTAGGAAAAGCATTGAATAAAATGTGAGCAGTCTCAGATGCACAATATATCATTGTAAAATCACTGTTTAAAAAGAATCTTACCAACTCTACAGCATCAATATTATTATCTCTTGAATAAACGTGAAGGCATGAATAGTATTTTAACATTACCGCTGATACACTATTCTCTTTTTCTTGGATGTAAGCTCCAATAAAATCGGAGTTTAAATCATATTTTTTCAAATTCAGATATAGATAAAGGCAATGCGAATAATCTAAGGCAATATAAGATAATAACCTTTCTTTATCATTTGTTCCACACTTTACAATCATATTATATTTCTTTGTTGTCTTTTGGGAAAAGTATTTCTGAAAAAGGAGAATGTTGTTCTCTACCTTTACTATCAGGAAGTTTCATATAGTCCCCATATATATATTTAAGTACTGTATCATAATCTCGAGAACTATAAAACATTTTGTCCTCGAAAGAATACTCAGAACGATCGGTGAACCATGATTTAGGCATACCATATCGTTCAGACAATGGATTCTTCTTATATAAAGTTCCAGTAGCGGGGAATGATAAGCATCTTACTCTATTTGGAGAGTCACTTTTGCTATGTCTGGCATATCGTTCATAGCCTGAGAAGGGAACGCTTACCGGTATCTTGGACAATAAAGAAAACCACCACTTCCAAAATCCTTTTGTATTGACTCGTGCCACCTCTGACCATAAAATCTTTCTTAGGCAATAACAATGCCAATCCTGAAGAATCTGCATGGGAACACTTAAAGGAATATCATCCATCGGAAAAACATCAACAAAAATCCCAGTTTTACATTTAAGATGTTCTTGCCCTACACGAACATATCTTGTACCCGTTCTGCGTAACTTTCCATATCCCCATCTATATTCAGGATCTGTTTCATGGTCTTGAAAATAACAAATCTCGGCATTCATTTCGGTCATGTGCCTCTTGAATAGATTGTAATCTTCACGCAACATCCCAATATCAGCATCATCGTCCCAAGGAATATAGCCTTTATGTCGTACTGCACCAAGAAGACTTCCTCCAAATAATACGTATTTAATATTGTTCTTCCTGCAAACTCTGTCAAATTCCACTAGCATCTCCAGCTCTATTAATTGCATTTTTCTAAACTGATCTGGAGATAATTCCTTTGCATTACTCATAAAAATACTAAACCATTTGAAATCTTTTTTAAAAGCTAAAAAAAATTAGATTATCTTTCTGTTCTTCAAATCTATGAATGCATCTATCAATTGATCGTAATCACTTTCTTGCAAATATCCTATATGACCGACGCGAAACACAGTATCTTTCATGTCTCCACCATTTGGGCAAATCCACATGCCGTATTCATCCTTTATCTTCAAAAAGATTTCGTAAGCCGACTGGGTGGTTGGATGCAATGGAGTCACAGCATTACTCAAACTCTCGCTAGTAATCTCGAAGGGTAGGTTGCACTCCTTCAATTTTTTACGGAAATAGTTAGCCAGACGTGCTGTACGTTCTATCTCGGCTTGGTCACCACCTTCGGCATCTATTTCCTTAAGACGAACATTAATTTGACGAAGTACACTTACTGCTGGCGTCCAAGGCGTCTGTCCACGTTCTTGATTCTTCAATGCCAGTTTCAAATCAAAATACTGGCAACAGCACTTCGTATTCTCAATTCGTTTCAGGGCCGATGGAGCTAAAGCTATCACCGCAATACCAGGAGGACATGCCAATGCCTTCTGACTGCCTGTTATCATCACCCCCGCATCAAGTTTTGCCATGTCAAATGGGTCGCAGAGGAAAGAACTGATGGTATCAACTATCAAAAAACAACTGTTACGTTTACAGAAATCGCTCACTAAGTCTATATCATAGTGAACACCAGTCGATGTCTCATGTTTTTGGAGCAGGAAAGAAGTATAACCTTTCCCCTCGTATGGTGCTAGATGTTCTGGCTTTAGAGCCTTACCATGTTCCAACTTTATTTCCGTAAAGGGTATTTCATGTAACTGCAACAATTCCACGAAACGTTCTCCAAAAGAACCGCCATTAATCACTAATGCTTTGTCGTCTTTAGTCAGGCAATTCATAATAGCCGTTTCCATCCCCCCTGAACCTGAGCAGGTCATAAATACCACTCGACTATTGCCTGTAGTATGAGCAAACTTCTTGATGAGTCTTTCATTTTCAAGCATGAGTTCAGAGAACTCTACTGTTCTAAAATACGGTACTTGTTCTGCACCAATAGCTCGCACAGCATCACTTGACTGTACGGGACCAACTGTAAAATTTATCATTTTTCTTTATAGATTTTATTGTAAGCATTAGAGTACGAAGACCACATATTAATTGTTACATCTTCACCTCTACCAATGTGAAATATCTTTACCAATTTATCATGATAATCATTTACAACAATAGTAACACACTGCTCGTTAATGGTTCCTGTTTTATAGGGCGCGCCGCCAGCCACTTCTTGTTGTCCATCACATGTTACATTGATAAGTGGTATTCCTTTTTCAGAAAGCACCACCCCATCACTATGAGTATGACCTCCAATACAGTATTCCACTATAGCACCTGCATCTGAAAAATCATACTCAAATGAATTCTTCCCATATGAGAAAACTGATTTTTTTCGTAGATTATAATTTTCTAAAATCTCAATTATCGGCCTTACATAAACAGACTCTTTGATCTCACCTGTTTTAAAATCTTTCAAATTTGTCCAAATATGGCTTGCAGCTACAATATGCCATCCTTCTGGGACATTTGATAAACATTCAACAGCAAATTGTGCTGTTTTATATGATGCTTCGCGGAATTTACTATTATACAAACGCCCTGTATCCATACAGATAAAACGAGTTTTGGTGTTTATATCATCATAATAAAAATTGTAATAATCCCAATAATGAACATTCGTCATTTGACTTTGAAGATAATTATAGACTTGTTCTTCTGTCAAGTGACGGTCGGTCAAAGAAGGCTGACCTGTAGAGTTATCATCATGATTACCATAAAGACAATATAATCTTGATCCAAGGAAGCTAAAAGCATCATGAAACAAATAACCAATATCTAATGTTTCCTGCACAGACTTTGTATGTGTGGTATTAACGTCACCTCCAAAGAGGACATGATCAATTGACGTATAATCAACTATATGTTTTATAATAGCTGGAGAATGCTTTTGATTACGTCCCCAATGGACATCCGTGAAGAATACGTAGCTTAATTGTTCTAAAATAGGAATATTTTTAACATAATCTTCTGCAGCTAACTCTTTTTCTACGACATGATCAAAAAAATAATCTGGTAATATATGATTAGGTGATTCAATAATAGGAACAACTTTCCTATTGCCATTTAAATTGTAAAAACAAAGAGTTAAGCCAAGTCTAGCTATTACACATATATTAGAATCATTAAACGAAAAAACTTTCTGTTGGTTATTTATCATAGAATAATTTGATTTTATGCCATCTAATACAATAAAACCATCATCAGAGATTTCCAAAGTTGGGAAGGCATGATTACCTGTGTCATCGGTTAATAATTTGTTGGATAAAACTATTCCATTAACGGTCCAATAATTTCGATCATTAAGGTACAAAAAGGGGAGTGATTTTGTATCTATTCTAATTGAACCTTTATTATGTTTTATCGTTAAAAAATTGTTCGTGTATTCTGCATTAAGTATCTGCAACCGATTATCAAGAATGTAAGACAGAGCCTCTTGCCCATTACTTTGGGTATATGTTTCTATATTTGCTTCTGTACAATTTACAAATATAAAAACAAGAAAAACTATAGAGAATAAACTTTTTCCTACCCGATACATGTTTTTAAAGATTTAGTTTTATCAATAGTTCGTAAAATTTCAAAATATGGAATAACGGCAATTTCTTTTGGCATAATTCATAACATTTAAAGTTGATGCCGCAAAGGTAATATAATTAATAGTTTTTTAATAATATTTTATATATTCCAGCATTATTTGTCGCACAATAAATATCATTATTATAAAAGAAGAGAGCTTCTGGTTCTTTTTTAAAATTTAAATCGGTGAGGTTCAATTTCGCCATTTCAATTTTTTTGTATATATTAAAAATTCTGAGTGTTACCTTGTCACCCCATGCTGGTACACCAAAAATGATATAAAGGATATTATTCCTTATAATACCGCCTTGTTGATGATCGATAAAATCTAGATCAATTATTTCTTTAATGTCATAATCTGTTAAGTTAACGGTATCCAGATAAATATCTGGTATGTCGAATTTGATAAGTCTTGTATTAGAATTAGCGTAGGCATATAATGCATGATTGTCATTATCCATAATGATGCATGTCCAGTATACCCATGTTTCCTTGTTGCTTGGTGGAAGTATAATCTCTTGAATTTGTTTTATTTCAAAATTATCCTCATAACCTGTTATTCTATAGACTTGCACATGGTTATAAGTTCCAGATGAACTACCACTTACATAAAGTAGAGGAAACATGTCCTCTGTACTATAATATTTATCGCTAAATGAAGCTTGGTTACAGTGATTATATTTATTGGGTGTTAACGTTATTTTCTTGACAAATTTCTTTTGTTTTAGATTATATATAAATACAGCTGCATTTTTATCTTGGAATTGGAATAGATAATCGCCGTGGCAAGCAGCCCCTTGAACAGAAACACCTCCAGAAGATTGATTCATGTATTTTGTTATTGTTTCTATATAATAGTAATCTGTTTTTGTATTAGGACTGTTTATCGTAGTGTCAGTGCGTGTAGTGTCTGTTAATGTTGTGTCGCCAGGAGTTCCATTATTTGGTGGATTTACACTATCATTAGTGTAAATGATGGAGTCATTTTTATAAATTATTTCTTCTTCAAAAAAATCATCATTGCCACACGAAAAACAAGTAATGGACAAAGAACACAATAATATGACAAACCCTTTTCTGAGATTCATTGCGTATTAATTCATTGTGAATTATAATATAACAATTCGGAGTTTTTTATTGCATATTAAAGTTAGGTATAACGGGGAGAGAATTTTATTTTCTCCAATAGTAATTAACTAATTTACTATGTCCAGGAACCCTATCTTCAACTGGGGGTAGTTCCATATAATTACCATATAATGAATTCAGTACACCATCATATTCCGTGGTAATAAGAAATTTTGTGTCTTCAAATGGTTGTAGAACATATTCACAATCATACCATCCTCTTGGCATTCTCTTCCTATCCCACATGTTCAAAAAGGCCATTTGACCACAATAACTTGATGTCCAGAAGTCATGTGATGTTTGTAACTTTATGGATCTTCTATTTATTATATCTGTATTTAAACAGCAAAAAAGAATTTTTTTTGCTAAAGTATTTATATTTTGTTTTATGGAAGCATCTTTTCTAAACTTAGTGTATGGTAAACGACTATAAAACATCAAATATCTATATTGAATAAGACGATGAACTTCTTTCTTCCACACTTCTTCATCCTCGGCTTCTCCATCAATAGGAAACACATCTATCCATACGCCTACATCTTCTTTTGTCCATGGGGTCTTAAAGTCTCCTATGGTTTTCTTTATATCACAGACACGTGCATAGTTAATAAAACTGTTCCCTCTTTCCGGTGCGAAAAGTTTGTAATTATCAGAATCCTCAAAGGTCTTTACAAACTTATCGTAATAAGGTCTTGGAATAGCAATATCTAAATCATCATCCCATGGAATAAAGCCTTTATGCCTAATAGCACCAATTAAAGTTCCTCCATCAAGACTATATTTGATGTCATTATTGATGCAGAATATATGAACATACTTCATCATTCTTAAAAGGACATCTTGAATCTCTTTTACAGTTAAGGCGGTCATTAATGATAAATAGTAATAAATGTAATAAGAAAAATCTATCAACAAAGAAAAGTATATTATCCTTTTATTATGTTGTAATAGAAAGCAAAGGCATAAAATGCCAAAAGTGCTACACCCAAATATCGCTCATGATCCTTCCAAAAACGTTTTTTAATAAAAGGATATATCAAAATAATCGGCATAATAAACCATGACAGCTGGGCAATACGATTTGAATATGTAGCACGGATGACAATAATCCAGAATGCATTACAGATAAGGTAAATATTAAACAACCATATATAGTATTGATCTTTGAATTTCCGTAAATAGATGAAATAATAAGCAACACCTACAGCCATAGCGCTATATAAAAGGAAGTCCCAGCGGAAATTGGAACTGGTTTGAACGATTTCTCCAATTTCATTCTCACGGGTAAGATATGAAGCCATACGTTCATCACTTTGCATGAATCCAGTAGATGCTAATAAATATTGAAGCGACCATCCATATCTTAATGAAATAGGAATGGCCGCTAACCATATTCCAAAATATATTTTGTTTTTATTTATGAACCAAGCTAATACTGCAGCACCAATCATCAACAAAATAGATTGGTGGAAACCTAAAGCAATTAGACCTAAGAGTATCATCTTTGGAATGTTGTTGGCAAACGATAATGCCAAAATAAAAACAGATGCCCCTAAACCATTACGAATACCATTCACACCGTAGGTCCAAAAGGTAAACATCGAGATGACAACCAAAAGAGGAATCCAAAAATAATTCCCAAATATCCTTTTCATTGCCCACCAAAGGGAGGCGATGTAGATAAAAGAGCAAATAAAAAAGTAATATGTAACATTCCCTATTTTTGCCATTAGAATGGTCAGATTATTAAAAGCCCACTCTCTACCAAAGTGGAAAGAAGAATGATTTGGATCTGTATTATATAAACGACCCGCATAATGCACCATATCTCCAAAAACATAGCTAACAGGTCTTAATCCCATATAAAGGATAATCAAAACCGTAATGACAGTACCCCAGATAGCATTAGCTTCAACGATCTGCTTCTGTAAGACTTGATTAGTGAAGCACTGGAATACGGCAAAGAGTACTAAAAACAGTACCAATAAGTCGAAGTAGTGTGTATATTGATATAGTGGAACCCAATCGAACATGATTATTTCTAAATAAAAGAATTTTTTATGGCTGCAAATGTACTCAAAATTGTTGAATTATGAGTATTTTTGATAAGAAACTTGTTTATTATCTGATGTCTGATCCTTTGTAGTATTCCTCTGGTATAAAGAATTTTGTAAAGAAATGTCTCTCTCGTTTCTCTATAGGCGGAAATTCCATATAGTTATGATACAAGTTTTTAAGATACAAATCTGTTTTAGCTGGAAGAAAAACATCCTTACCCTCAAAAACTCCTTTTGTGGGCGGTAAATAAACAGACGAAGAGAAGACTTCTCCATTATAGCGCATTCTGCCGGTTGGGATACCTAATAAGCCTTTCTTTGAATCGTTTCTTACGAATCTGTCATACCACCAAACCCATGTTTTATGGGGGATTACAGTGAATAGTCTGCCAATGATTTTCCTCTTTCTGATGTAATTCATTAAATCATTGTCAGTAGCATAGAGCTTTCTCTCTTCATCAGACATCTTTGATGATTCTGCCACCGTATTAGCTATGAGTCTAAGAGAATCAGCAACAAAACCTTTAATCTTTCTAATAAAAGAGCACTTAGACATACCATCTATAGGAAAAATATCAACGAAACATTCTTGCGGATAAGGAGTGTCACCACCGATAAGTCCTTTCATAAGTGTTCCTTTCATGTAAATCTTTAGGAACATAGTTGGAGCGTCAGTATGTTTGTTAGGGTAGGAAAAAAGATATTGTCCTCCTAATTCTCCTTTTTCACATAAATCAATCAGTTTCTCGTAATCAGACCGGGGCATCAGCAAATCCAGGTCATCATCCCAGGGTATGTAGCCTTGGTGTCGAACTGCACCCAAACATGAACCACCGGCTAACATATAGGTAAGATCGTGATGATTACATACATCAGCAATTTTTTGGTAAATGTCTAAAAGACATTTTTTGAGAGCTACAGATTCTTCTGGGGTCAGCTCTTTTAAAACATCACTTTTTACTGCCACATTATTTAGGCGCTCTTTAAATGATAACATAATCAGAGTCCGTTAAGAGTACTAAGATAGAATTCTTGTAATGTTATGGCAGATACTTCAGCATCATAACCTGCCTCTTGCAGTTCTTTCAGATGCCCTCTTCTGTTATAGGATATTTGTTTGATAATATGTGAGGTCCAATATTGTGATCCCTTCTCTAAGGGTATGAACGATACTAATCCTGTTTTATCAGCTTCTTGGGGGACACCTGTTGACACAAAACACTTAAGACCCGATATCTGAGCCTCGATGAGAGATAGTGGCAAACCTTCGAACAGGGACGGCATCAGGTATATGTCCATTGCTTGTTCATAGTCAGAAACATTGGGGACAACCCCAGTTAATAGTACGGAATTCTCTAAATGATGATAATTAATTCTTTCAACTATCTGTTCTTTTAGGTCACCATCTCCTAACAATAGCAGTACTGAATTATTGATTTTTGCGTGGAAATCATTAAAGATATCAATAAGAAAACTCAGGTTCTTTTGGGGTGAGAACCTTGCCACACATCCTAACACAATGGTGTCATCACCAATTTGAAGTTGAGATCTTATTTTATTTCTCGTCTGTTCGTTATAGTCAAACCATGAACATTCAATCACATTAGGTACCACCGTTACCTTACCTGCATTAAAAGTTTTTTGACCATACAGCCAAATGGCTGCTTCATTACCGCAAGCACAGAAATGGGTGGCAACACGTTTAAGAAACCATTTTAAACCATTACGTATCCATCCCCTTAATCCATTTTCAGATTTGGTGTTATGAGAATGAGATATTCTCACAGGGATGCCTTTTTTCTTGGCAATCCATAGGGGAAAGACACTCTTAGATGAGGTGTGTGAATGAACGATCTTATATTCCGGATGATTGTCAAAGAATAAGGAGACAGCCTTTAAATATGCAAAAGGCTTTATCATTTGTAGCTGAGGAACCCTGTAAACATTTCCGCCTAATGATGTAATCTCATCTTCAAAGTGACACTTCTTTGGCTCTGTCAGTAGGAAGTCAAACTGTATTTTATCCCTATCAACATGTCGATAATAGTTCATGATGGCATTCTCGGCTCCACCACGGTCCATTGAATGCAAGACTTGTAATATTCTTACTGTTGCCATACTATCCAAAATGCATTTGTTTATTATGAGAGACCTTATACTTTGTTATTTGGTATAGTATTAAACCAAAGGGCAAACAGAAAAAGGTTAATAATGGATATGGGGTTGAGCAAAGACTTCTGTATTTCTTTGCCCTGATGGTATGAGCCACGTAATGAATACAAGAACGTATTCTTACTTTCCAAGATGGATAATATTTCATGTGCTCTATACGTAAGAATCTGAAACCATTCGGGTTATTCCAATATTGTTTCCACATGCTTGAACTGGAACCATCTGTCTGATACTCTACGACAACTAATGGTTCATTGAGTGTCAACAATAGGTAATCTTGATCTATCAGTAAATATTTGTATCCTAAACTGAAATATCTTTCATTTTCAAACCGGGGATAATCTGGATACTTCTGGATAACATCTGTTCTATATACTAACTTTTTATCCCCAGAACCACCATTTTGATAATACCCGGATAGCGTAGTTTGAAGCAGTCCATCAGGGAACCGGTTACCTATTATAGAACCGTCTTCTTTGCTGTCGAGTCCTACAATCCCCGCATATTTCTCTGATCCATGCTCCTTCCAGAACGTGACAATTTTCTCCACCGCATCGTCCGGCATGTAGTCATCCGAGTCGATACAGACGTTCAGCTCGGTGGTGATATTTCGGTAGGCGGTGTTGTGCGCCCCGTGCATACCCTGGTTCTCCTGGTAGATATAGCGGATGGGGATGAGGCCCTCCTTTATCCAGCCCTCTACCAACTCACGGGTGTTGTCCTTCGAACCGTCGTCAACGACCAGCCACTCAAAGTCCTTGCAGGTTTGGCGGCACAGACTCTCGTATGTCCGTCCGATGGTGTGGGCTCGGTTGTAGGCTGGAGTGAAAATTGTAATGGTTGGGGTCATAAAACCATGTTTTATTATTCTTTTTCTTTTAAAAAGAACCAAATATTTTTATGTTCTTTTTCTCTGTACCACCAGAGAAAAAGCAACCAAAAAGAGAGCTCGTTGCACGCTCCGGTCAGAACAAATCCTACTCTTCAAAACTGTGCTGCGGAACTCGCTTCGCTCAAACAGTCCTCGCACTGCTTTCGGCATCGTTTTTCAGTCGTCGCATTTGTTACCTTCCCTCTCGCTATCGCAACTAATTAATTAAATGGTATAGTCGTTATTTCTTGAACAGATCTGAATGGGTACCTGTTTGGACAAATAATAAAGTCAGATTTTCCTCGTTTTTATTCCATATCATAAGCCAATTAGGTTGTATATGACATTCCCAAAGTCCATCATATATTCCTTTAAGTAGATGTGGTTTGTATTTTCTTGGAAGTGTTCCAGTTGCAGCAAGAATATTGATAGCGTCATGTATAAGCCTCATGTTTAATCCCTGTTTTTGGCAGCGTTTGAGATCTTTTTTAAATTGACTTGTTGTAATAATTGTGTATTTCATTTAACAATCTATTCCTAATTCGTTAAACAAATCGTCAACAGAATTGTAGCTGGAAACTCGTCCAGCTTCAATATCTCTCATTGCCGCCTTAAATCCAGCTGTTTTAGTAATATCTGTATTATCATCAAGATTTTTTTGAACCTTAACAGAAGTAACACCTTTCAATAACATGCATGCCTTCTTGATCTGAGTCAGAAGAGAATCATCTGAAATATTTAAAATAATTGATGCCATAATCCATAATTGTTGTTTGTTATTACAATGCAAATATAAAAATATCTTTTAAAATATCCAAGGGTTGCTGCGATTATTTCTATGTTAATGTTACGTCTCGCACTTTAATTTTACCACCGCCTGACGGTGACCGTTGGTTCCCGTTCCCGTTATCGTTCCCGTTACATTATATCGTGTCTCTGTCTGAGCCATATTCTTAGCAGGGGATCGGCGATGGAGTATAGGTGGCCGTTCTCGGTGATAAGCTCATATTCCAGAAGTTTCCTGACGGCCGACTGCACAGCGCTGGCTGACTTAAGACTATGCTTACGTACGAAGCTGGAAGAGGTGATCCTTGATGCCGTTCCTTCTTCTGCAATGGCATATAAGAGTTCCTTTTGTTGTTCGGTGACGAATGCCAGCATTTCTTGTATCCGCTTCTCGTTCTGCAACAAAATATTTCGTGCTATCCGATTGATGTCATCTGTCGAACAAGTTTGGTTTGGCATCGTTTCTATGTATGCGTCATGGAATACACGGTGGATATAAAAGGTGATACCATCGAACATCTCATATACGGTCTTGATGGTATCAAGGTGTATGTCCTTCTTTGCTTTCCTGAAATGGCTGGTAACAAAATCTGCATATTTGTCAAGTTCGATAGGAGCTAAGGGCATGAGCGTGGCACTCTGGTAGAAGGGTCGTTTGTTTGAATGGAACATCTCATTCATAATCCTGCGCTCAGAGCCGGCGTAGATAAAATGCGTGTTTACGAGCCGCTGAATTTTCCCACGTAGAAGCGCCTCAATATTCTTTTCCGGATAGTTGGTTATCTGTTGAAACTCATCCATGGCTACGATACAAGGTTTGTCTGCACGTTCCAGATAATCAAAGATCTCATCTAATGTATATTCCGGAGCTGTTATCTGTCCTAATCGTATATCGAAAGTGGGCGTATTCTGGATCGGGTCGTAACCGAAGCTGCCACTCAGTGAACGCAGACCATTAGTGAAAAGCTTCAATAGTCGTTCGTTACGTTTGGCAATATGCTTAAAAACGGCACTGCCCAGCTCCATAATCAGTTCTCTTAGTGTGGTGGTATGAAGAATGTCGATGGATACGGTCAGGTAATTGTCTTTGATAACAGGTTGGTTGAAACAGTGATAGATAAGACCGGTCTTACCCATTCTTCTTGGAGATGTAATAACAACATTCTCCTGATTAGTAATACTTCTGATGAGTGCATCGGTTTCTTTACCTCTGTCACAGAAATACTCATCAGGTATCATAGGTGTTAAGATGAAAGGATTCGTCTGGGTCATGATTCTTTGTTAAATGATTATTTTTGATGCAAAGGTAATAGAATTATATCAATTATGCAAATAAAATTATTTTGCCAGCATAATTTTGCATAATGGTTCGAGTTATGCTTTACTCTCGCTGTTCCATCGTTTTCTGTGGATCCCCTTGAAAAGGCCACCGATTATACTTGAAAAGGTTATTAAAACTATCGGAAAAGACCACCTATCTCACTACTTTTGATAACCAAATCCAATAGAAATGGTGGTAGAGTTTAGAGTTTAGAGTTCATAGTTCATAGTTATTATTAGTTGCAATTATTGATAACTTTCACAATATCAATAACTTTCCTCCCCTTCGGGGAGGTTAGGAGGGGCTCCATTCGTGACAGCCTCGTGACAACCTGTGACAGCCTCCGACAGGCCGCACGCCCTTTGCTGCAGCGGGTTTTGACAACCTGACAACCTTTTGGGGAAAAACCGTAGATGGAGCCGTAAAATGTCCATAGAAGGAGATTACGATTTGAACATTTTCAGCAAGATGCTTACTTTATTGATTAGTTGGGTGCCGAAGATGCGGCGGAGAGGACGGGTGAGCTTGG